>SMVA01291577.1_pt1 | contig 19620 bp, 16 predicted proteins | sample 2456451 | NCBI WGS metagenome assembly SMVA01 (sample SAMN11095933, study PRJNA526329) | marine sediment metagenome | biome: Marine sediment; feature: Surficial sediment; material: Deep marine sediment; isolation source: Hadal surficial sediment | place: Pacific Ocean | collected 2014-05 | depth... | reverse complement strand
TCATTGCGGCTGGTTCAAAGACGTTCGGGATGGAGAATTCGCGGAGTGGGCTCGAGAATTTCTGATGCAGGAAGTCCGGATTAACCTCTGGATTAGGTATCAGGAATACAAGAAAGACCACAAAGAAAATCCCAGTGTAGGGATGTACTTGTAAGAACCTCTCAGAGTAGAGGGGTATATTCGTATAGATCATATGAAAGGAGGCGTATAATGCCGTTCACAAATCCGAGTTATCCTGGACAGGAATTCAAAACGTTCGAGGAATTTCAAGAACGTCGGAGGCTCGAAAAGGAAGCCCACGATAGTATAGATGCAACAGCTGAAAGAGCTGAAGAGATTACCAAGGTGACAGCCACGATCATCCCGGCGGAGCCGGAGTTAGTGGAAAGACGGGTAGTAGAACTTGAGAAGAAGGTTGATGCGCTGGCGCGCATGGTCGCCGATGAGCCCACCGAAAACAAGGAGGGCCTCATGATCGGTACCATCCTCAGAGGGGAGAGTCGAGGTAATAGTTACACCTTGGAGACCCTTGACGAAGGATATCTTTGCAGTGATGGTAACATCTACGACAGCCTGTCCGGAGCCGCCTTAGGCGTCTCAGGGAACAGAAGATCCGGATGGAAATTCTGGAAGGATGTCGCTGGCATCCCCATCGGGGAGATAACAGGGAGATTCAGAAAGAATGCTTCGCATAATCCATTCGATACCCGATCGATGTCCTGATTGTGGCTCGGATAATCTGAGTGGGAAGCAAATGGTCCTCGATGAGGCTAGTAACACTCTCCTATGCGAGTGTGGAGTCATGCTGGTCCTGCAAGACGACTACGAAGACGAGGAGGAGGTGTCCGCTTCCTTCCTATCGTGTCCCCATTGCCGCACCGTGAATGAGATTCAGGTAGAGGAAGGCGATGAGTGGTGCTGTGGGTGTGGTCTGGACCCCAACCGCACAGACTATCCCCCGGAAGAGTTGGCCCACCTATGGAAGGAGGGCTCTGGAATCCGGGACACGATGGAACGTGGTATACCTAAGAGTACCATGGCCCGGATATATCGTTTCCTTACCAATTTTTGTGGTCCGCACTGCTCCTTCGCAGAGGCGTGCCCTCAGAGTACAGGAAACTTCGCCGTATGTTATCGTGAGGAGGTCCTTGATAGTAAGGATCCCGATCTCCTCCACATAGGGGAGACTGACTTGGGAAAGAAAAAGAAGAACCGAAAGGCCCGTAAGAAAGAGGAAGAACGTATCCGAAAGGAGAAGGAGAAAGCTGTGCTGAAGTATTCCGCCTCCGGGTGGTATGCACAGCACCTGAAACCTAAACATGAAGCTGAGAATCTATAAGGACATAACAATATATGGGATAAACCCTGAACTAAAGAACTACCTCCAGGAATACCTAGTCACTGAAAATCCGGAGTACATCGAAGCTAGAAAATTCGGAAGGTATCTAGGAAACATTCAGCAATGGATAGTCCAGTTCCAGGAGGAAAACGACGGAGGCTTCACCATCCCCCGTGGGATGCTAGAGCATGTCCTCATCGACCTGGGACTCGAGTTCCAAGTAGAGGACGCCCGAGTGGGCCCCGAAGCTGAGAAGACTTGGCCGATCCCCAATGCAGTGCTTCGGCCAGACGATCAGGAACCAGCAGTTCAGGAAATACTATCTCATTACAACGGCTTTCTGTCTGCACCTGCAGGCAGCGGCAAGACCGTGATGGGTCTGATGGCCGCCCAGAGACTGGGACTCAAATGCCTTTGGCTCACCCATAGACAAGAGCTGAAGGACCAAGTAATTGACGAGATCGTTGAGCACCTGGATATCCCTAGGAAAAGCATCGGGATCATCCACGGTAAAACATGGAGGATTGGTGAACAGATCACTATAGGTATGATCCCCACGCTCAAAAATAGGGACCTCTCTCCCTTGGTCGAAGAGTTTGGGGTGATCATCATAGATGAAGCCCACCATGTCCCAAGCAAAACCTTTCTTCAAGTAGTGAATAATTTCGCTGCGCGCTACATTTATGCCCTCACAGCTACCCCCAAGAGACGGGATAAGCTGGAAGCCATTATGTTCAACGCCATTGGGCCGATCCTGCACAGGATTGAACACCAAGTTCTGGAGGACGAGGGTCACCTGATGAAGCCGACCATCCGTCGGCGTAAGACAGGGTGGCTTCCTCCTGACGCACACTTGATGGAATACCACGACTTCATGGAACAAATGGTTCATGACGTTGGGCGAAATAGTCGCATCGTGGATGACATCATCTCTGAGTGTAGGCCAGGAAACACCAGCATCGCCCTGGTAGGACGTACCAAGCATGCTGAAGTCCTCACGGACATGCTCAAGAAGAAGGGCATCAAAGCTGAATTCTGTGTCGCAACCATAGATGTAGAGGATGCTTCAGGGAAGAAGAAAAAGAAAAAGAAAGCCATCCCTAAAGCTATCAGGGACCAGATTGTAGCTGACTTCAAAGAAGGAAAGCTGGAAGTCCTGGTAGCCACCTACGACCTCTTGGCAGAAGGCTTTAACTACAAACCCCTCAACCGTCTCTTCATGGCCTCTCCTATCAAGTGGGAAGGCTGGGTAGAGCAAGCTTTGGGTAGAATTCGCAGACCGTCGGAAGGTAAGACTGACGCTATTGCCTACGACTATGTTGATGAACAGATAGCCATGTTCATCAAACAGGCAGAGGTCCGGTATCAATCAGTGTATAAGGTAATGGGCATGCCTGTGGAGGAGACTTAATGGACTTTGACATCCAGCCTAACGCCCTGATGCGGGGTAAGCCGAGATGCATATCTCTCCCGCAGAAACTCCGAGAGGAGCTAGGAGTTCTGGTTGGTCAATTCATGCAGCTTCGGGGAACCGAGGAAGTAGTTCTGGAAATTTCGAATCCGCTCAGCCCTCCCCAAGAGTATGCCTTGGTCAGTCCGGAGATCTACGAAAAGATACAAGGTGAGGATATCGAGTTCAAGATCCTGGAGGTAACTCTGGGATGTGATCCTGAGTTCTTTGTCCTGTGGGGAAATAGACACGTCATTGCTTCCAACTACCTGCCCTACGAAGGACAGATCGGTTCGGACGGAGGTCTCGGTGAGCTACGGCCAATGTATGGCCGGCATGAGAGCCAGGTGGTGGCTAATCTTCAGTCACTGATTCCAAGAATCCCACAGTCTCTCAGGAGAAGCAAGTGGTTGAAAGGCTTTCCTCAGGATGGCAACGCATTCACCTACGAGGCCCACTCTTACCTCCACAGCACAGCTGCTGGATTTCACGTACACCTCGGGATCCCACCTGAGATTCTCAACACGAGGAAGGACTTCAACAGAGCGGCGATCAACCATATAGTTCGCTGCCTGGACTGGTACGTCTCAGTCCCAATGGTACCTCTAGAAGTGGCGCACCAAAGACGCCTAAGTAAGAGCAACTATGGAGAGCCTGGGGACTACCGTCCCTCCAATGTGACCCTAGAGTATCGGACGCCTGGTGGCTTCTATCTACGCTCGCCTAAGCTGACTGAAGGTCTGCTGGGGCTGTCACTGATGATAACCGAGGTTATCGTGAGCCGGATGAAAGTAGCCAGCAATGGGTTCGTCAATCTCCACAAGCTAACTCCGGCAGATCTCCATGAGATCATGCCCATACCTGGGGCCTCTAAGATCAAAGCCACTCTGAAGGACCGGAACGTAAACGTAGCCCTAGATGAACTACCCCACATGTACGACCACCTGATGACCTTACCGAACTTCAAGAAGCACCTGAAAGCGGTCGAGGGATTTTTCAGAGCAGTGAGGGATAAGGAACAGCCTGGTCCCAACTTGATACATAACTGGAAGGAGTCAGCGTGACCCAACGGAAGCGTGAGCGGGTTCGATTTCAACAGCGGAAAGGTAGGCCGCCGCTAAGCCGCGAAGATGCTGAGTATTGGTTGGAGTTTCTACCCAAGGTCCTCAAGGTTGGGACCGAGTTCGAGATCAATCTACCTTCTCCGGAGCGCGTACTTCAAGTCAAGGACAATAAGCCCTGCATCCATGCAGAGAAACCTTGCGTCAAAGACTGTGCCAACCTAGAATCCTGTCTCGTGGATAGACATCCCGTCCTCTGTCTGACCCGTAACTCGGGAAAGTTCCTGGGCAAGAAGTTCTCCTGTCCAGCCAAAGATGAAGCTGATGTCGATGCCTGCAAGACCTGCGACGGTTGGATGCTGGACTGCAAGCTTCACGACTGCTCCATGTACACTCCCTTCTGCACCATCTGCCCCTCCTTCCAAAGGGAAGGGGATGTGGTCGAGAAAGGAGACATCCGTCAAGATGCCGAAACCATCCGTAAAGAAATGCGTGAGCTGCTTCAGCCCACCGAGTTCGTTGGAGATTTCGGCAAGGCTGGAGTCTTTGAAGTCAAGAAAGACAACTCGCTAATCAACAACGGAGGGATCGAGGTTCCCACCGTGGGCAAACGTGTCCATTGGAAAAGCTTTTATGATATGTGCAAACACATCATCGATCCCATCGTAGAGCGAGGCGGCTTCGTTAATGAGAGGTGTGGTCAGCACTACCACGTCCTTGTCTCATACATCGGAAGCGCATTCGGAGGACAAAGGCTGGGTCGTGGCATTACCGAGCTGGAAAAACCCGTTCCTGAAATCATCGTAGCCAACCTACACCAACTGCATCGCCGGTATGAGCTAGCTATGTTCTGGATCATGAGTTCAGGTGACAAGATTGAAACCCTAACCAGATGGGCTCGATTTAGACAGTCCATCCGCCGATTCAGTGCCCTCCACAGCCGTATGTCCAAGGTCCAAGCGGAGATGTTCGAGACGGTGGTGGGCATGAACACCGCGTCGAATCAGAAAGGTAAGTACGCTTCCGTAGCGTACCACCTCTGCAAGTTCAATAGTGCAGGAGATGCCGAGACGTTCCACTTCGAGAATCGCATCGCTGACGGAGCATTGTCCCCGGCAGTAGTCACCGCCTGGGCTATGCTCTGCTACGCCTTCGTGCTGAAAGCGGTGCGACTGTCCCAGTATGGGATTATGGAAGATGGAAGCGAGGCATACCGCCAGCAGGTCAAGGATATCCAAAAGCACCTAATCGATGGAGAGAGTCGGGACTGGGGTGAAAACCGCACAGCTGATACCAGCGGTCTCACGCCTCACATCCCTTGGCTTCGCGGGAACGCCTTGGAGATGATCAACTGGCTTAAGCCTGAGTTGAGCAACCTCGGACCTGCCTACGACATTCTTGTCTCTCTAGCGGACAAACCCTGCTCCATGAGACTTATCGAAGGCCACAACTGGGCACAGATTGAGAACGATTTGTATGCTCCCTTCGCTCAGGGAGGATCCGGCCAAATCCTGAACGCCGAAGAGATCCGCGAAGCGGTGGATCTGGGAAGCGTTATGGATTGCGACCACCTGGAAATGTGGATCGAAGAAGTGGCAGCCTATCTTGGTCAGAATCCGCCGGCAGTAGCCGACGCAGTTCATCAACTTATCCAGAACGGTGAGTTCCGTTGGAGTGATCCAGTGGGCTCCCTCATCACGTCATAGGAGGCTGAAGACCGGAATGTGCGGAATTGCAACCGTCGCTCTTGGGCGTAGATCCCGAGGGCGGATACCGTATCCCCTTCTGCGTAAAGTCTGCAGAGAGCTGATGGTCGAGCTGCAACCTCGTGGTATAGATGCTGCAGGGATCGCCGTCATCAATGAAGGCGCGGAGAGTAGGGTGTTCAAGAAGCCTCTCCGTCCTGAAAGGATGGTGGTCCGACCAATGTTCGACGAGATGCTGAATCTCATCGGACCCCAGACCAATTTTGTTATGCTCCACGCTCGATCCACAACTGTGGGTTCGACTGAGGACAACGAGAATAACCATCCTATCATCGCCGAGCCGATCATCGGCATCCACAATGGTACTCTCTACAACGATGATCGCCTATTCGAGAAGTTCAAGAACGATTTCGATCGAGACTACGACGTAGATTCCGAGATCATCTTCAAGCTCTATCTTCACTTCGTCGACCAGGGGCTCAGTCCAAAGCAAGCAATGTCCCAGACAGGAAGCATGCTCCAAGGAGCATTCACCGGGGCTCTGGTGGATATGAGAAACCCTGCCCAGATGATCATGTTCAAGAACGAGCGGAGCCTCTGCGTATTCCGATTGCCCCACTATGACATGATAATCACTGTCTCTGAAGCCAAGTTCTACGACCGAGTAGCTAAGCGGTTGGGTATCAAGGCTAAGGAGAAATGCGAGTACGTATTTGAAGGAACAGGCATGCTCTTCGACCTCAACATCAAAGACCGTATCACGGATAAGATCATTGACTTCGACATCCCAGTGCAGAAGGGATACGTCAAGCGGTACAGCGGTTGGCTGACCGGCATGATGGGATAGGAGACCCAAAGTATGTGCGGAATTGTAGGTATCCTTCAGTATGAGTCCAAAGTTTCCAAGGAGGTCCGTCATCGGGCCCTGAAGATTCTGTTCTCGGACGCCATGCTGAATACAGAAACCCGAGGTGAAGACGCCACCGGTATCTATCAGGTTCACACCGACGGCGACTGGGCCATGGCCAAGAAGGGAGTTAAGGCTTCCCAATGGCTCTTTTCGGACGAGAATAGTGATGATCCGGCATCGTATAGTGATTTCATGGACAGCTGGCTGGACCACCCACACGAGCTGACAGCTGTCGTTGGCCACTGCCGCAAGGCTACTGTGGGCAGCAAGGGCCTAGACAACGACGACAACCACCCGTTCGCAGTCCAACTGGATGAGAAGAACGCAATTCTCGGTATTCACAACGGGACTCTGCACAACCATGAGCGTATTTTCAGCAATCTTCCCAAGTTCCTCAAGCGTCAGGGAAGGGTGGATAGTGAAGCTATCTTCCACTTGATGTTTCATCTCACCGAGCGCGGCACCAAACCGTGGGACGAAGATATGATGAAGAAGTTGGGTAAGAGACTCGATGGTGCGGCAGCGTGCATCGTAGTCAATACTAGATTCCCCAACCTTGTAGCAACGTGGCGATTCGGTAGACCGATGGAGTACTTCCTCATCGCTCCCTTGAACATCGTCATCATCTGTTCCGAAAAGAAATTCGTGGAAGCGGCCCTGGAGAAGTACGACCTGTACAGAGTGCTCTTCGATAAGGAGCTGCCTGCTCTGGAGACATACGACACAGCTCTGACCGAGAAAGACTTCCGGATCTTCGACACGTCCCGGCCTTGGCCAGCCGGCAAGCCCGGATTCCAAGACATGAATGGCATCTCCGTGCGTGGGGATATCAAAACCTTCTCGAACGACGCTTTGGAAGAGGGGTGGTACACGCCCTCTACCACGACCAAAGACACTGGTACCAGCACTGGTACTGGGACTGGGACTGGGGCCGGTTACAAGGGTACTGGGCAATCGCGAGCAGCTGGGGCAGCCGCCTCGTCTGTTTCCGGAGGTGCCAAGACCGCCAAGGTGACGAAAGTAGGATCATCCAAACAACTTCCGGCCACCACCGGCAAGAAGGAAGATGACAAAGTCGTCACCATCGAGGTGGAGATTGGCAGCGAGAACGAAGCCAAGGAGGCGACCGTCCGAGCCAAGTCAATGGGGATCTGCACTCACTACGACAGTGAGCCGGAGATCGCCAAGACTATCGGGCTGACGCAAGTCGAGATGGATGCGCTCTCCAAGGTTGGTTTGGCAAATCTCATCGCCAAGTCTCACTTCAACTTCGGGTACTCGGTTGCACGCTTTGACACCAAGGCACAAATCGAGAAGACTCGCAAGGGTGGTCGAGATCTAACCAGACGTCTGGAGAAGGCAGAGGAAAAGAAGGGGCGATCCGAGTTGCGGATCTGGGAGCTGAAGCAGCTCGTCACTCTGATGCTGTCCCTAGACCAGGCCAGCTATCCTATCACTGAGCAGAATATCGGGATCGCACTCTCTGCCTTTACCAAGGTGGCGGAACCCCGTAGAAAGGCTATTCAAACCCATGCGAAGGACATCTTCGCAGATAACAACGTTCGCAAAGTCATCGCTGACCTCCGCAAGCGGTACGACGATGCAAAGAAAACAAAGGAGCGGAGGAAGGAGAGGACTGCTTCCTCTAAGGACTAGAGAATGTCAAAGAAAGTCCAACTTCGACTCATTCAGTCTAAGACCATGTCTGAAAAGGGTGAAAATGGGATCGTTCGCTTTCCCAAGAAGGCTCGCGAGTACTTTGGATTCGCTAACGACATGGTCGTACTGGGTAAAGGTAAGTACCAGACCAGCTTGCAAGTCAAGCAGGCCTATAAAGCAGACGTTCATCACCTCGCAGCTATGATACAGCAAGGTAAATTGACGGACGACACTGCCGTCTCGGTAGGGTTTGTGACCCGGACGGTGCAGCAACGGATCAATCGGAAGAAGGGTAGCGCTTGGGTTTCCGATGGAGTTGGCAGCATCACCATTGGGGCGGACCCTGAGTTCGGCTTGATTGGACCTCAGGGGGTGCTGGTACGAGGTGATCACGTAGTACAACACGAAGGGGTCTTCGGAGCTGACGGGCCAGGTGTGGAAGTTCGTCCTCCCCCGGACACCGACCATCTGGTTGTGGTAGATAAGATCAGGAACATTCTCGAGAACCCCCCGGAAGCGGCAACCAAGTTTAAGTGGTTGGGCGGGGCCACCTATCGAGACACCGCTCGGACCTATTGGTTCGGCGGACACATTCACTTGGGTCGGCCGAGCCAAATCGAAGCAGACAATGCTTTCGGCATCTATCAGAAAATAGCTACGGTCCTTGACGGACTTCTCGCTCTGCCGATGTGTCGGTTCGATACACCCGAGCCCCATCGTAGAAGAGACGGATGTACATACCACTACGGAACAGCTGGAGACATTCGAGCTGACTATCCGGAACAGGATCGCTTCGAATACAGGGTGCTCAGCGGGCTTTGGGTAGCACACCCCTCCTTGGCTAAGATAGTCCTGGGAGCAGCCAAATGCATCACCGAAACCGCCTACGGGCGTATCGCAGATCAGAAGTTTGACCTAGAGTGGGCTACTAATCCCGCTTCTAGGAAGGGGCTTCTCAAGACCTTTGGGTTGAAAAACTTCAGAGAAGTGCAGGGTATCATTAACAGAGCCAAGCCTGAAGAGGTCACCCCCGAGCACATCAAGGCGTGGAAACGCCAGATTCGCAATCTAGACTTCTTCGATGAGTATGCAGTGGAGTTGAACGCCCTGATGGCTCTAGCTGAGGTTGGTCCCACAGCCTTCGATTTGGACATCAAAGCAAACTGGCAAGGGGATAGGCCCGTGCTACCTAAGCACGAGACTACCGCCAAGCTACGCAAAGCCCTGAAAGAAGTAGAGGAGAAATGAAATGAGCGGCTTCGTCTGGTATTCCTTCGGATCCGATAAGACCGGACCCATTCTGGGTAAGGTTCTGGGTTTCGATGCCGGTAAGAAAACTCCGAAATTCGACAACTACGATGTGGTCGTGGGTTGGGGCTGTAAGCCAGGAACAAAGTATGACTCCGAGGCTCTAGCTCAGCTCATCGCTCAGAATCAAGTCCGGATTCTAAACCATCCGGATGCGGTGTCTATGAACCGGGACAAATTGGGTACCCTTGAACGACTCAGAGAGTTGGGGATCGGCACCCCAGGCTTCTACGCCTTTGATCCCAAGCGTCCCCAGGTAGCCGGAAACACTCTCATTCCAGATGCACTGGAGAAAGGCGTGCTCTCTCTCCCATTGGTGCTGCTAACCAAATATAACAAGGGGGCCCCCATCTTCTGCTACACCATTGAGGATGTGAAAGCTGCCCTCACCGGCAACACGAAGAAGGAACATCCGCTCTGCTACGCCCGCACCTTCGACCAGGGAGACGAGTATCGAATCCACGTCTTCCGGGACACTGCCCTCTGTGCTCAGAAGAAGGACCTGTCGGGAGACCCCCTAGCCGAGACCACTCAGAGCCTGTGGAGAAGGACCCAGGCCAGGGCGAAGAAAGACAAGGTTACCCTGGATAAAGACAGTGTGATCTTCGCCCTCAAAGATGTGGCTCTGGAGCTGGTGGCCAGTGCTTCCCAGCTCAAGAAGAGTGTGAAAATGGGTTGGAAGTGGTTGGACTGGGGCATGGAACTAATTCCACCGGAGGTGGCTGAAGTAGCCATCGAAGCTATGGACGCTGTTAAGTTGGACATGGGTGCCGTCAGCGTCTCCCATGTAGAGGGTGTCTCTAGAGTTCTATCTATAACTACAGCTCCAGCTCTCTCTGAAGGGCGGATGGAGTTGTACGCAACTGAGATCCAAGCCTTCGCTGCTGCTGGAGGCAAGACCAGGGATCCCAACTCGACCAAAGCAGCCAAGAAGGAGAAACCTGTTTCCCCAGAGTTGGTTGCCAAGCTTTATCGTAAGATGAAGGGCCTCAGTGCAGAGAAGGCAGAAGAGGTGCTTCAGTCTTTGGAGGAGTAAGTTAATGGCATTCTATTTTAGTCTGGATCATCAAGACATAGCAGGTCAGGTAGCCGCCCTCCTCAACTCCTACAACAAGTTGGGGACTACAAAATCCATCCCGGACGTTATAAGTGGTCGAAACAACTACATCGTAGAAACTCACGGACGGTGGGTGATAGGTGCAGTCGGTTTAGACCGACAGAGTTATACCTTCACTGAAATCAAGCATCTAGTGGTCCATCCGAATTGGCGAGGTAAAGGTATCGCCAAGCACCTGCTCAAGCGGGCTCTCGATATCACCTCCACCAAGATGGCTTACGCAACTGTCAGGGAAGACAATAAATCCAGCCTGAAGCTTTTCGAGAGCTTAGGATTCCGAAATGCCGGAGACTACGCTGCGGAAGACCACAGGGTAGTACTATTAGTGAGGGTAAGCCCACAATGGGAGCAGATAAAGTACGCGTCGAAGTCGAGCTGGCTGGACGCCAAATCTACGACCGACGACTTAGTCCGTTCACTGCTGACCTCTGTCGGGCCTGGCGAAGTGGCGTAAGTAGGTGGCTGACCATCGTAGAGACAGACGGTGGCAGTATCATTATGAGAGACGTCAACCTTGACCAGTATACCATTGTATCTATCACCTTGTATGACAAAACATATGAAGAAGGATATACCGAGCCATATGGCGGTGTTGAGTACGATCAAATTCTAGCCTTCGAAGTGTTAGAAGAAATCTACAAGGAGGAGGATTTAGTTACCTCCTTAGGAAAAATCAACGAGGTGGAGGACAAAGCTGTGTCCAGTCTGATCGGGCCGAAGCGGCTCGAAATCACATTACGCGCCTTGGGTAACGCCGGCTCAAAGAAACTTGTCGTTACCGATGTAGTGCCGCCCACAGGCCACTACCAGAGGTACTCGGTCTCCGGGCGTGAATGGGAGACTTACCAGAAGAAGCTGGACAAAGGAATCTCCACCTTCTGGGCCACCTCTCATGACCTCATTCGGGTCGATGCCTATCTAGGTGGAGGAGCCGGGTCGGCCACTGAGCACTTCACTCCGCTCGACCAGGAGAGGGCATGGGCTGCCCTGGAGAAGATGTTCCTCAAGTTCAAGTCTGCGGAAGTCCAAGTACTCAAGAATTGGGAAGTTAATGAGGCAGGAGCAGCTGCCGATGACAATTGGGGCTACGGTGGAGAGTGGTACGGCCCGAACAATCGGAGTCAGCACTACACCAACAGATTACCCTCTCACTACGAACCTAAAAAGCCTGAGAAGGCGCACTACAGGGTAGCGGGAGATGAGGTAGGAGCAGTCATTCACCTGGCACAGAAGAAGGTCTGGGAAGAGGAGGGCAGTCCCGACGCGGGGCAGTCCTTGAAGGAGATGTTGGAGGCCAAGGAAACCGAAAAAAAAAGTGACGCCGGAGACGCCGCTTCCGATGGTGGGTCTTCCGGCGGGAGTACCGAGGAGCCTGATTTTAGCTGCGACGACTGCGGCGGTGATGAGTGCCACCCGGCCTACTGCCTCAAGGATTTTGGAGCTGGTATGTCAGGGGGAGTGGTCATCGACGGGAGCTTCAGCGTCCACTAGAAAGCCGAAGCCTTGACATTTCCCTACATAGGCCTTATATTTAGAGTAGCTAGAGGAGTATTCAATGATTACTATGAGTAACTTTATAGGTAACACTGACTTCATCAGGTTACTTAGGATTGAGATCGAAGCCGCCAAGATTGGCGACGGTGAAGCTCTACCTCACATCCTACTGAAAGGTCCCGCAGGCACAGGAAAGACTACTCTAGCAGAAGCAATTGCTCGGGAGTTCGGTACCGTACCGCTAGCTTTGACCGCAGGAACAGCCAAGAAGGCAGAGGACCTGCGCAGGCTCTTCCTTAGAATGCCTGAAGACGGGTACGATAAGGAAGGTAAAATTGTAGGGAAGATTCAACCTCAAATTGTGTTCGTCGATGAAATCCACCAATTGCCACTGCTGGCTCAAGAGAACTTGGGAATCGCCATGCAGGACTGGAAGCTTCCGGTTCGGGTGAATAACCAAGACGTGTTTGAATGGGTGCCGCGATTCACTTTGATTGGTGCAACAACTCTGCCAGGTAAGCTCTCAAAGCCCTTCCTGGATCGGTTCAAGATCCAGTCGGAGTTCGAGACGTATGCCCACGATGAAGCACTGGAGGTCACTGAGCTGCACGCCAACACCAAGGGGCTCAGATTAGGTGAGGGAGTAGCTGAGGCGATAGCCAAGAGGTCCCGGGGTGTTCCCAGGCTCGTTGTCCGTTACTTGGAGAGGATTCACTCTGCGGCAAAGGTAGCGCACATACACGACCCAAATACTCCAGCCAACCTACTTTCCATAGAGCTGTCAGAGTTGATGTTCAAGCAGTTCCTCAAGGTAGATGATAGAGGACTGACGAAGACTGACATCAAAATCCTGCTTCAGCTGCACAAACAATCTGACCCTATAGGGTTGGACATGTTGGCGACTATTGCCAATGAAGACAAGGGAACGGTGCAAGGTTCTATTGAGCCTTACCTGCTCCACGAAGGTCTGTTAGCGAGGACTAAAAGAGGTCGAGTTTTGACCGAAGAAGGACGTAGGTACCTCGTTGAGTCTGGATACATAGAAGACGAGCCTCAGCTTGGAAGAGCAAGTAGGCTTATGGGAGAACCTCACCAATGAGTAAGGAACTCAAGATCCTCAAGGACAGCCTGAAGGGCCCCATCCAGAGGATCGTCGATCCTGTAGAGCATACGACAGAAGAGATCCTATCGTCATACTTCCGGGAAATCCTATTCCTGGCTCGCAAGTATACCCGGACCACGGTCGAGTATGAGGATCTTGTCGTAGAGGGCCTACTCGGACTTCTCGATGCTATGAAGCGCTGGGATCCTGTAAAGGCCAAGGGCAATCCGAAAGCCTTTCACAATCTGGCGATCGTCAGAATCAAGAGCAACATGTTTGAATACTTCCTCGCGAACAACAGTATTTACCACATTCCGAACTACATGGCCAGGGCGCTGACTCTGGTTGACCAGATTCGGAACCAGCTCTCTTCGCGTGAGTACAATGGAGATCCAGATGAGGACCTGAGAAATTATGAGGCCCCGAATTTCGATGCTGAAGCCCCTAAGGGGGTATCACGACGAGTTCGGGATCTGAAGGATAAAATCAGGACCCTGGCAAAGAATTCCGACCGCTCATATGAGGAGATGATAGAGAACATTCTCAAGGTAGAGAGGAACATCGAGAGCCATGAGAACGAAGAGACGCACGCGGTAACGCCGGAACAGGAAGCCGCTCAAAAGGACTTCCTCGGTAAGTTCCTCGAAAATCTCAACCCCGATGCTCGGGACGTGGTATCCCTTCTTCTAGAAGGAAAGACCTTGGAAGAGGTCGGTGCAGAGATGGGATTCACGAGAGAGCGGGCACGGCAAATAAAGGAAGAGACCCTGAGTTTCTTCCAGAAGACTCGCATGTATAAGGATGCGGTAGAAGAATAACCGGCATGAACTAGCAAGTGAATGCCTTAGGAGACAGAAATGGAAAGACTGAAAGCTCTGCGGAAGCTTCGAGAGGAGCTAGGTGCGGAGGTCTTTTTGGTCGGGGGCACGGTTCGGGATCTAATCCGGAAGAAAGTACCCAATGACTTGGACCTCGTGGTGCGAAATGTATCGCCTAGCGACTTCCAGAACTTCCTAAAGAAGAGGGGCGACCTACAACTTGTGGGTAAGTCCTTCGGAGTATATCTATTTAAGCCGAGAGGGGCAAAGGCCCCGATCGAAATTGCATTCCCTCGAACCGAGGTAAGCACAGGGGATGGGCACACAGACTTCAAGATAGTCTCTGATCCCGATCTCACTTTGGAGGAAGACTCCAAGAGGAGAGACTTCACCCTGAACGCAATGTATCTGAGCATTGATTCTATCGATGACGACGGGAAGTTCGATCGAAATTCAGTGATTGACTTCCACCACGGTCTCGATCATATCCGACGACGACTGGTTGTCGCAGTCGGAAACCCAGAAGACAGGATCAAGGAAGACCCTCTGCGTATGCTGAGGGCTGCGGTCTTGGTCGCTCGTACTGGATACAGGCTGGAGGGTAACACCTTCGGTGCAATCAAGCGGCACGCCAAGCTACTGAATACGGTGGCTGCAGAGCGGATTCGCGATGAATTTATCAAGATCATGGAGTCTGAGAAGCCGTCCAGGGCATTCAAAGCCCTGTCCCGCACTGGGCTCCTAGAAGTCATGCTTCCGGAGCTGGCCGACTGTGTTGGTTGTGGTCAGAACCCAAAGTATCATTCTTATCCGGTCTTCGAGCACGTTATCTACGCAACAGACGCTGCGTGCTCTCTCACTGACAACCTGACTGTCCGGTTCGGGGCACTATGCCACGACCTGGGTAAGGCTCCCACTCGGGAGGTCAGGCCTGGTGGTGATGGTCCGGATGATGTAAGCTTTCATAATCACGAGATAGTATCTACGAAGTTGACCTTCAACTTCATGAAACGAATGAAGTTCCCCAAGGACTTCACCGAGGCAGTGGTACACCTCGTTCGTTGGCATCAGTACAAGTACGATCGGACCTGGACAGACAAAGCTGTCCGGAGGTTCATCCGAAAGACTGGTATCGAAAGGGCGGATCTGGATGATATGGACAACCACCCGCAGTTTCAGCTGCGCTCGGCTGACCGTATGGGTAATGAGCTGAAAGCAAGTCTGCCTATTACCCCCAAGCAGAGAGACTTCCAGAGACGTATCAGAGAAGTGTATGAGAAGTCTTCTGCCCATAGCCTCCGAGATCTGAAGGTCAATGGCAGCGATATCATGGAAGCATTTCAGCTACCGGCTTCTCCCCTCATTGGTAGTGTCGTCAGACATCTGTTCGACACTGTCGAGGAGAACCCCGAGCTGAACACCAAGGAGCAGCTCATCAAGCTAGCTCAAAAGTTCATCAAGGAGGTAGGAGATGACGGAGATCATAGCGCTGACTCCGAAAGCTCAGGAGCACGCGAAAGCACTGCTGAGTAATGAGGAGGAACCCAAAGGCGGGCTACGCATAGCCGTCATCGGAGGTGGGTGTAGTGGGCTCCAGTACAAGCTGGGGTGGGATAACGCTACAGAAGACGACATGACTCACCTCTATGAGAATGGCCTAACGGTCATAGTAGATGACAAATCTGCCCTACACCTAATGGGTTCTAAGCTAGAGTATTACAACGACATCAACAGAAACGGCTTCGAGGTAGAGAATCCCAATGCCAAGACCAGCTGTGGGTGTGGTAACAGTTTCAATTAATCAGGGAAGAGAAGGACTCCTCTCTGACAAAGATCGTGGTCCTAAGACGCTGCGACCATCGTGTACGGTGCAGCCACGACAAAGAGAAAGCCCGGCGTGTCTCAACACCGGGCTTTCTTTGTATGGTCCAACGGAAAAAGGCCATTAACAGTCCTCTCTCTAGAGGTGCAACAGGAGTAGATGCTTGAACGGGGCACTTCACCGGCAAAAACCATTTAGGAGGATTAACATCCTACGCCGGGCCACGAAGCTGCAGCGTTAGTAAAGTTCTTACTCCGACCTCGGATGCAAGGCTGGGCCGCACGCTCCAATAGTAAGGGTACACAACCCCCAAATGAGGAGTCGATCGCCGTCTCGGAAAGCGCCGCTGGAGAGATGATCTTCAGGGATAAGCTCGAAGACTTCGGTGGCAAGTAAAACCGTGGGACTCAAAGAAGACCACCCGGCCGGTGCTGGGTGGCAACCAATCTGCCAGCAGGCTTGGCATCGTCTCTTCATTGACGGTGCATCAAGTACTTCGTTAGATTGGTATTCTCCGTGGGTAGTTTATACCTGGATTAAAACACGTCGAGTAGTTAGATTAGAAACAGCGGCACCCCTGGACTTCGAGTTCCCACACAAGGAGGTCTCCCCTCCAGTGGTTCAGCGGGCCCAGCTTCCAGTCTAACCACCTTCTAAAGTGGCTAACATACAGTCGGGGCTGCCAAAGGAGATGCGCTGGTATCTCCACCCCATCCTTTGCGGTAGGAGGATAAACCGTGGCTGTCACTGTTTACTTGGAGTAGCTCCCCTGTTTAGGGAGTGAAACTCACTTGGAGAACGACGAAAGCGGTGGTTCAAATCCCCGCCCCACATCAGGTTCCAACCATCTTCTCCGTGCATGCGGTCGGTCCAGCGATTAACTCTCATTTTAAGAGAGAAAGCGGGGGTTGCCGGCTGACATACGGGAAGCGCAGGGGTGATCTCTGTGATATACTAACTAATGAATGTTACAATGGGTTAATGGAGGGACTGGCCTGAAGGCCTAGGATCAAACCAAGGACCATCAAGTTCTATTATATAGAACTTAGATTCCTCGGGGGCTTAGGAGAGAAGGCTGGATAGTATTTTCTACCTCTCCGAAGAAAGGATCGTGTTGTGTTTCCTAGGGGATCACTGTACTCAGCCAAGCCCTAATTGGCCGGAGCTGAGAGATCTACTACCGGAATCTCAAAGACCAAACTGCCTTCTGGCTCGTATTACTGGGCTCGCCCGTGTCACTGCCAGCTCGGAGGTGGGCTTATATGGTTTATCTTTATTTACTTGGAAAACCGCGAGTACTTCTTAATAAATAAGAGGGAAAGCAGGTTCCGTGAGCATAACTGGTCTATTCAATTCATAACTAAGAGGTGATGTTTGTAGCAAGGGACAGCTGTTTGGTAGCGTTGAAGCTATGACCCTTACAGTCCGAACTACGAAAAGAGCTGCTTGGTAGAAGGCTGAATCAGAGGAGGGTGTGTTCCTCCTTAGTTGAGGTATTTCTGGTCTTGGGGTCTGTGATAAAGGTGTTGGTGCCCATACCTAGGAAAACCGCGGACCGGATTAATCGGAGAGGGTAAGAGATCCTCACTCCCTCGTTAATCACAAGCTTTGAGGTATAAACTATGTTTGTTCTTTACAAGAACACAGGCGTTCATTCAGGTAGGGCTCTGCGGAAGATGCTGGCCGACCTATATGATGAGCGCGTACAGGGCGGCTATCCCAAAAGATTCGCTAGTATGATCAGAGCCGGTGGAAAACCAAAGATCGTCATTAATTTGGGAGTCACCGATGACATCCCGTACGATGGGGAGATGATCAACACGCAGGACATGGTGCGCGCGGCGTCTAACAAGAAGAAGGCCCGTCAGATCTTCTCTGAGCAGGGAGTTCCAGCCCCTGAACTCTTTCTCAAGGCAAGCTTGGTCACGAAGGGAGACCTCCCGGTAATCGGCAGGACTTCCTACCACCACAAGGGCCAGGGTTTCTGGTTCTGCAAGACACTCTCCGACGTGAGAAGGGCCTCCCAAGAAGGAGCCACTCACTTCATGGAGTTCATCCAGAACACCAGGGAGTACCGAGTACACACTTTCATCAAGAAGAAGTATCGGGAAGTGGAAGAGCGAGAGCTTGACCACTACGTCTCCATCAAAATCTCTGAGAAGGTCTGGTTGGGTGAAGGCAAGCCTAAGAAGAGCGAGCCGCAGAAGAATCACGAATTCGGCTGGAGCTTCATGGCCCCGAAGAACCGCAGAGAAGAGGAGTTAGATGTAGTGAGACATGCTGCGAAGCAAGCCATCGCAGCACTGGGTCTCGATTTTGGAGCAGTAGATGTCATGTACAGGGTTCGATCCAAGCAGCCCTACGTTCTGGAAGTAAATTCCACTCCGAGTCTATCGGATGAGAACGCCACGACCTGCGAGGTGTATGCCAAGAGGATCCTGAAGACGATATCGGACTCCGACAAGGAAGAGTAGTATGCCTTACGACAAATACGACAAGTACTACGGCAAAGGCGAGAAACCATTGAGCTGGAAAATGCCCGCGGAGAACGTCGTAAAGGCTACCAAGAAGGCAGATGAGTCGCTGAATAAGTTCAATAAGACAGCAGAGGAAATCCACATAGACTATGCAGCGGCAGAACAACAGATCCTCAACAACTTGCCGGGTGCTAGCGAGGGACTCAAGTGGAGTAACCTTACGGTAAAGCAGGCCGGTGAAGTGGGCGAGCAGGCAGGCAAGTACGCTGCTGCCGCTAAGAAGGGCATGTCCAAGGCAGAGAAGAGGGTGGCTCTCTTCGAGGCATACAACGGTGGCATCGCCCACACAGGCAACATTGAACCTATGATAGTTCCGGGCGTCGAGAAGACATTCCAGGGCGCACTAGATGGCCAACTGTTCCCAGTAGATAGCAATGCAGAACCTGTCCCTGAGGAGCTGTGCCCCAGCTTCCAAGCCCACCGGGCCACTGACATGCTAGTCTGGTATCCTCGTAACACCCAAGGTGAAGGTTACAACGATAACACAGCAGCTCTGGATCCAATCGACCACTTCAACATCCAAGATCTGCTAGCCCGATTCTTCATTCAGACCCACGCACAGTGGGGAGCAATCACAAACTGGAGAGCCAACTGTATTGGTATAACCAGCTACTGTTTCGGGCATAAGGCCACCGCTCACCCGGGCGGAGCCCACATGCCTATCTTCGACTACGACGGGAGGAACGTCAAGACACAGATCCGAAAGGATGTCAAGGCTTTACAGAAGGAGCACGGGCTAGGAGACGCCTGGGTCTATGAGACTCGGAGAGGCTTCCACGTCTATTTCCTCACCGACATGGTCTGTAGGGATGACTACTGGGTCATGCTGGAGAAGGTCCAGTGCTGTAAGGGATTCAAGCGATCAGCTCGCCATCGAGGCTACGCTATTCTTAGAGTCAGCGCCAAATACACTGACTTTGACATCAAACTTCTATACGTTCTGGCTGCTAAGGATGGAAAGCTCCGACGGCTGTCTCGTAAGGCTCACACCATCCAGGCTCTAATAGGTCTGGGTCAAGAGTGTGGGACTCACTTCGCCTCCATGTTCCCAGCGTGGGCTCACTTCCAGCAGGATTCCAAAGAATGGAAGCCAAGCCCGAGGAAAGCTACAGCCAAACGAATCAAGAAGGCCAAAAAGAATCATTCGTATAACGATACGTATAACGAGATGATCAACAAGCGCAAGGCAGAACTCGAGTCCCTCCAGCCGGCGAACGACGTGGACACGTCAGCTTCCACAGTCACTTTCACCACAACCACATCAGAGAACACGTTGTGGGTCGGCGGTGGCGGTGGT
>SMVA01179049.1_pt1 | contig 19625 bp, 17 predicted proteins | sample 2456451 | NCBI WGS metagenome assembly SMVA01 (sample SAMN11095933, study PRJNA526329) | marine sediment metagenome | biome: Marine sediment; feature: Surficial sediment; material: Deep marine sediment; isolation source: Hadal surficial sediment | place: Pacific Ocean | collected 2014-05 | depth... | reverse complement strand
CTGACGCGGAGTCATTTCCGAGCCTGGGCACAGAATAGACGCACCGCAATGAACCCTGCCTGAACGCTGCAGGCCTTTATTGGAGCCGAAAATGAACAGTTTATGAACGAGCAGACATGGGGACGGAAGAAAGGCGTCCTTCTCCATGCTCCGTCCCCATAATCGTATTCGGAAGAAAGGCGCCCTTCTCCGTGCTCCGTCCCCATGATCGTATTTCAGGCCGTTTAACAAAATGCCTGTATGACCATTTAGTGAACCGCGTCACGCTCGAACACCTGTCGTCGTAGATACTAAATACACCAGTACTCAACCGCGCGGTGAAGCATGAAACGTGATCAGCGCAGGAAATTCGCGGCTCATCAACCTGGATGGCAGGTTGAAAATAACGCTGCGGACGACAGCCACAATGACACTGACTTGCAGGAATACGAGTCTTCCGCAGACATCTACGAGCGGCGCTGGCGGCAAAAAATCAGGTACGACCGGCGCGATTGGTGGATCGCCGCGGTTGTCTATTTACTCCTGGCCAGTGTTGCCTTTGTTACTCTTTAGCAGTCTTCCAGTCAGGGCGAGATGTAATTCAGCGCACGGTTGGTAGCCCGTCCGCAACTTCATCCTGCTCATTGCCGCAAGATAAGTGGATACAGTGCAAGCAAAGACGATGTCACCGATATCTTGAAAATCACGCATACCAAGCGAATCAGGTCCAAATTCCGGCTGTCCTCATTCATTCCGCGTGTGAGTCCTGTAGCGGATGTCGCGAAAATCGTTACTGAAGAGGGGCCGGTGCCAAACGGAATTGATTCATGGTATCCGGAATGGTAACTGTCAGAGAATGCTGGGGGTTTTCAGCAACTGGCCAATCAATGCATCAACGGTTCGCCCGCAGAATCGATGTCTTGCCTGTGATGCAGACGATAGTCGGTCGGTGTTTCACCAAACTGCCTGCGAAACAGGTTGTTGAAACTCTCTATTGAACGAAAACCGGATCGTAGCGCAACCTGAAAAACGTAGTTAGGGTCTTCTGATTCCTCCAGCAGCAGTTCGCTGGCATACCTGATTCTGTACTGATCCAGAAAATTCTGGAAGCTCGTTCCGTAGTCGCTGCTGATGACTTGCGACAAGTTATCCACCGAACAGCCGACCTGACCCGCGAGCTGTGACAGTGTCAGCTCGGCATCGAGATAGACCTTGTCCTGGTCCATGATGTCTGACAACATGTTTTTGAAGTGCAACGCTTTTAATGACCCCAGCCCTGATTTGGCATGGCGCATCTTGCCATGACGTTTTGTTGCCAGTCTGGCTACTTCCGTCAGTTCGGCCTGTGCTGGATTGCAGTAGTAGTCACTTACAGAAACAATCTTGTGTTCGCGAAGCGTGAGCACCTCCGCGCCATTGTATAATATCGGGCCGGGGCCGGAGTCGGTCCGCTTATGTGCGGTGTAGCGAAAAGCTACGCTGTTTTCGACGAGTATGATGTTGCCTGTCGTCTGGAACCAATAACCCTCATCAAGAGCGTCCCGCAAATAATGGGTGAGATCTTTGCCGGCACAATATTCCATCCAGTATGCGTCATAAAACGTCGCACGTTTGTCCATCAATTCGAGTAATCGGTCCAGATTCTGCCGATTCCACGCATCGATATAATCATCGATTAGCTGTTCCATGTTCATACAAGATGTCCTGGCACTGAATGGCAATTTGTGAGATGAAATTTCAGCTTTTATATAGCACAGGCGTATCGAATCGTAAAACGTTGATTGGCGACGCCAGGCGAGCATTGCTGCAATCCTGGGCAGTTCCATACTGCCAGTCACCTGTCGGCACTATTGGCTAGTAAAAACGGGAGACCCCCGGCTCTGCCGGGGAGGCAGCCCAGGTTTGACAATTCCGGAAATCGCAAAATAAGTTCAAAGCGTATGGAGCGAATGTCAATCGCGCCCGCTGGGCGTAGTGATTTCGCCGACGCGAGGGGACCCGGATTCACAGGCAATTCTTTGTTCGACACCATCTGTTTCTGCGCGAACAAAACGACCGGTGTTTTGTATGAGGTATACAAAATCCTTGGCCTCATCTTCGTTGAGACGCATTTCAGCCTGCACCATTTTCGTCGTGGCATTGCTGGTAGAACAGCATCTACCCAGTCGTTCCAATGTCTGCCAAAAAACCAGGCCGTCAGACAATTCGTTGCCCAGCCTCTCACCACCCGAAATGTTAGCGTTCGCGCTGAAATCGGTGTTCTGCCCTTGCGTTCCATATGCCGACATTGAGAGCAGACAGAACCACAAGGCATTGAACATCCTCAGCATGTCAGAGCACTCTTGCTCCTGGCTGGCCCGAATCCGGGTGACCTGAATTCATGCAGGTTCGCATACGGCTAATGGCCACTTTCAGTCCGGTTTGGCAACTGACGCCAGTCTTTTGGCTGCTTGCCAACATTGCTCCAAAGCTTCGATATCCATTTCGGCGAAGCGGCGTCCGGATTCGTTTGCCGCTGTCTCCATTCGTCGGAAGCGTTTTTCGAACTTGTTGTTGGCCTCCACCAGCGCTTGTTCGGGATCAACGTCGAGGTGCCGCGCCAGATTGACCACTGAAAAGAGCACATCGCCCAGCTCCTCAGCGACATGCTGCTGGTTGGCGTTGCATTGTGCTGCTGACAATTCAGCCAGCTCTTCGTTGATTTTGGCCCTGACACCTTGCGTGTTCGGCCAGTCGAAACCCACCAGTGATGCTCTTTTGCCAAGTTTTTCAGCCCTTTTTAGTGCGGGCAATGCGTTCGCTACCCCAGCCAACGCGCTTGCATCTTCACCACTGCGTTCAGCGGCACGCTCAGCCGCCTTGATCTGCTCCCAGGCCCCTTTTGCCGGGCCTGCGGCGCGCTGCTCATCGGTGCCGAAAACGTGGGGATGACGGTTGATCATTTTCTCGCAAATGCCGGCAGCGACGTCTTCGAAGTCAAAGGCTCCCTCTTCCTCAGCCATCCGCGAATGAAAAACGACCTGGAAAAGCAAATCGCCAAGTTCCCCCCGTAGCCCGTCCATATCCTCCCGGGCAATAGCATCCGCAACTTCGTAGGCTTCCTCCACTGTATAAGGTGCCACACTCGCAAAGTCCTGTTGCAGATCCCAGGGACAGCCGGTTTGCGCCTGTCGCAGGTCAGACATCACTTCAAGTAATTTCTGTATAGAAGTCATAATATATTGATATTATTCATATAATAGCTTCCTTAACGCAACCAACATTCCCGCGGTCGCGCCCCATATTTTCTGCTCGCTGTGATGAAATGTGATGACAGGCACTGTCGCACCCCGCCACACGCGCTGTGTGTTTTCCTGGTTTCTCTCGTCCATCAGGAATTCGAGTGGCACCTCGAATGCTGACTGCACCTCCATCGTGTCGAGTACCAGCTCGACAGCCGGATTCACGAAGCCTACAACCGGTGTAACGGCGTAACCTGTTCCGGTCGCCGTTGGTTTGAGGTAACCGCACACTTCGACATCATCCGGATGAATACCCACTTCCTCATGGGTCTCGCGTAGTGCTGTCGCCCGAATATCGGCATCCGATGATTCCATCCGCCCACCCGGAAAGCTTACTTGTCCGGGGTGATGCTTCAGATCCGCTGAGCGTTCCGTTAACAGGATCGTCAGCGAATCACCACGCTCGATGATCGGGATCAGCACCCCTGCCGGCGTCAGATCCTCAATCATCATTTTCCGAATCGCTTGCGGAATGCCTGGTTTGGTCTCTGGAAATACCACCTTGAGCGGATCGGATGGCATCCTGGTGCCGGCCAGCCGTCGTTTGATGTGGGCCGCCGTGAGCATCGGCGTGTCCTGCGGCATCAGTGCTTGATGCCGCCTTCTGTCAATGCCGCCGGATCGAGCAATCGATCCAGCTCCGCATCGGTCAGATCTGTCATTTCTCTTGCCACGTCTTTTACAGGGCGTCCTTCGGCATAGGCTTTCTTGGCGATCGCAGCGCCCTTTTCGTAGCCAATGACAGGATTCAGTGCCGTGACCAGAATCGGGTTGCGACCGACTGCGCTGTCGATATGGGCCTGATTTACGGTGAAACCGGCAATTGCTTTATCGGCGAGAAGCACACTGGCATTGGTCAGAATCTCTACACTCTGCAGAAGGTTGAACGCGACCACCGGCAACATTACATTCAATTGAAAATTGCCCGATTGGCCCGCCATCGCGATGGTCGCATCATTTCCCACCACCTGGGCACAAACCATGGCCATTGCCTCCGGTATGACGGGGTTTACCTTGCCGGGCATGATGCTTGAGCCAGGCTGCAACGCCGGTAACGCAATCTCGCCTATTCCTGCCAACGGTCCCGAATTCATCCAGCGCAGGTCATTGGAAATTTTCGTCAGGCTGACCGCCAGTACCCGCAGTTGCCCCGATATTTCTACCGCCGCATCCTGGCTGCTGAGTGCTTCGAACAGGGAATCGGCCTGCACAAAGGGCACGCCGGTGTGCTCTGCCAACAGTGTCGCTACTTTAGGGCCGAAATTGGCCGGTGCATTAATGCCGGTGCCGACTGCGGTACCGCCCAACGCCAGTCCACAAAGCCGTTTCATCGTATCCGTCAGCCGATCAACCGCATGGTCTGTCTGTGCCTTCCAGCCGAGGAGTTCCTGGCCCATTGTGACCGGCATTGCATCCATCAGGTGCGTACGGCCGGTCTTTACAATATCAGCGGTCTCCTCCGCCTTTTTTTCAAGTACGGCACTCAAATGCCTTAGCGCCGGCAATAATTCGTTCTGGACGCTGTGGGCTGCACTCAGGTGGACGCAGGTTGGAATGACGTCATTGCTGCTCTGGCCCATGTTGACATCATCATTCGGGTGTACTTCGCTACCGAGATTCTGACTGGCCAGCGTTGCAATGACCTCGTTGGCATTCATGTTAGAGCTGGTACCGGAGCCGGTCTGGAAAACATCGATCGGAAATTGGTCGTCATATTTGCCGTTGGCAACCGCCAGCGCGGCCTTCTGAATGGCCATGGCCTTGTCTGATGTGAGCAGGCCAAGTTCCGCATTCGCGCCGGCTGCTGCCCATTTGACCAGGCCGAGCGCGGCGATAAATCGGCGCGGCATTTTCAGACCACTAACAGGAAAATTGTCAACGGCTCGTTGGGTCTGGGCACCCCATAATGCCTCTTCCGGCACCTGCAATTCGCCCATGCTGTCACTCACGGTACGGAAAGATTTATGACTCATATCCCTATGTTCTCCCGGCTAAGCCAGGGTGCTTCGCCGTCTGCTGAATTGATTACCATTGGTGTATGATTCGCGCTTTGCGCGTTTAGTTCAAGTATCGAGTAGCGGATGGAACGGAAAAACCTGAGAGCAATATCGCCGACGGACGGTCGCTACGCCGACAAAGTCGCCGGACTCAGGGATGTCCTGAGCGAATTCGGCCTTATTCGTTACCGTGTGCTGGTGGAAGTACGCTGGTTGCAGTGGCTGGCGGACGAGCCTGCCATTGAAGAGGTGAGCGCGCTATCGCCGGTGATGAAGGACCTGCTTAATAAAATTGTTGACAAGTTTTCTGCCGACGACGCTGAGCGGGTCAAGACCATCGAGGCAACGACCAATCACGACGTTAAAGCCGTCGAGTATTTTATCCGCGAACGGCTTGGCGACGGTGCGGATGCAAGGACGCTTGGCGAATTCGTCCACTTCGGTTGCACCTCGGAAGACATCAATAATTTGGCTTATGGATTGATGTTACGGGTAGCCCGTGACGACATACTGCAACCGCAAATGCGCGAACTGACGTTGAAACTGCGCTCCATGAGCAATGAATATGCCGGCCTGGCAATGTTGTCACGAACGCATGGGCAACCTGCCAGCCCGACAACTGTGGGCAAAGAACTGGCCAACGTTGTCGCGCGTTTGTCCCGTGCACGCCAGCAGTTCGCGAAAGTCGAAATTCGTGGGAAATTTAACGGGGCGGTCGGTAATTTCAATGCGCATGTTGTTGCCTATCCGGATGCCAACTGGCCGGATATCAGTGCGCGGTTTATCGCCTCACTGGGGCTTGACGCGAACGCATACACGACGCAAATCGAACCACACGACTGGATGGCTGAGTACGCGCATGCGCTGATCCGCTACAACACGATCCTGCTCGATATGTGTCGCGATTTGTGGGGCTATATTTCCATCGGATATTTTCGCCAGCAGGCAGCGAAGGACGAAGTTGGTTCCTCAACCATGCCGCACAAGGTCAATCCGATCGATTTCGAAAATGCTGAAGGCAATCTTGGGCTGGCGAATGCCATGCTGGATCACTTCGCGATGAAATTACCAATATCACGATGGCAACGTGACCTGACAGATTCGACCGTGCAGAGAAATTTCGGTGTCTCGATCGCCTACATCGTTATAGCGATAAAGTCTGCGCTCAAGGGCCTGGGCAAGTTACAGGCAAACCCGGATGTGATTGGCGCAGATATCGATAACAGTTGGGAGGTGCTGGGCGAGGCAGTGCAGACTGTGATGCGGCGCTATGGAGTTCCCGAACCGTATGAAAAGCTCAAGGCACTTACGCGCGATCAGGCAGTGACACAGGACTTGCTACAGGAATTCATTCGCACCCTGGACATTCCGGATGACGAAAAAAATCGCCTGCTCGAATTGACGCCCGCGACATATACCGGGCTGGCTGAGTCACTTACCAAAAGCCTGACCTGAGCGGCACGCATTCCCTTGCAACTGCCCCGGTCACTGTCGACGCAACAGTTTCTTACAGAATTCTGGCAAAAGCAGAAATTGTACATGCCAGGTGGGTTCGAGCTTACCGAGCCCTCTTTGTGTGCGGACGAGCTTGGCTGGCTGGCAACGCTGCCGGATGTGGAGTGCCGACTGGTGTTTACAGAAAACTCTGCGAGACCCACGACCTACCGCGTTCAGGAGGGTCCTTTTACCGAAGCTGAGCTTTGCGCATTGCCCGCGAGAGACTGGACCCTGCTCGTGCAGGATGTCGAAAAACATCTGCCGGATTTTCGCCGTCTTTTTGCAGCCGTCGATGCTATTCCAGACTGGCGCATCGATGACCTGATGGTGAGTTGTGCAGCACCGGGCGGCAGCGTCGGCCCACACCGGGATAACTATGACGTTTTTCTCTGCCAGGGGGGCGGCAAGCGAAAGTGGATGCTGGGTGATGCTGTTGCGGCGGTTGTTGACGCCGGTGCGAAAGAGCTTTCGCTGCTGCAACCATTCGCCGCTTTGAATACTTATGTTGCAGAAGCAGGCGATGTACTTTACCTGCCGCCGGGAGTGCCGCATTGGGGCGTTGCGGAGGACTTGTGTCTGACCTATTCCATCGGCATGCGCGCTCCGGGCAAAGCGGAACTCGCCAGTGGTGCCGAGCGCATCTATGGCGAGGGTGCAAGCAAATCAGGTGATGATTCAAACGACGACTGTTTTTACACGGATGCAGATTTACAATTGGACGAGGCCGAGCCTGGGCGGATTGCGGCGGCTGCCGTGCAGCGCCTCCGCACGCAGAAACTGCTAAGCAACGCGTTCAGTGACGAACAAATGGCAACGATTCTCGGTTCCGTCAATACCGGCACCAAAGCCTGGTTGACTCCGGAGATGCCCGGCAGGCAAGAGGCTGCAAGCATTATGCAAAGAATTACCGGCCACTACAGTTTGCCGGTCCATGGCATGGCACGAATCGCCTATTACGATTCAGGCGATAGCCGTTTGTTTTTCGCCAACGGTCACGTCCGGAAACTGCTGGAGCGCGAGATCGGTATTGTCCGTGAACTCTGCACTTCTCGAAAGGTCTGCCTCGAGCGGTTCAGTAATCGAGCCGAATTATCGACTTTACTCGAATGGATGGTCAATAAAGGCGTATTTGATCCGGCACAGTGAATCGGCCGGAGAATTAGTGGCAACGACCAAATGTGCCTCGGTCGATGGACGGAATCGTCTGGTGGTCGTGAGGATGTATCAGTATTGGCACGCGATCACAGCAATGAGAACAGTTCTTATGTGCCGGTGAGGTCCGAAAAACGTGACGTAGTTGGCACCGGGCGAGCATCGTCAAACGGTAAGATTATGACACTTGCGGTAATAGCGGAATACCGTAGCCGGGGGATAAGTACAATCGCTGTTTTTGATGCGCGCACACCCGGGTAATGAGTTGAGATAAAAACGGGTTTGCTCAGTGATGAACGGACCTGCGAGGACGACGGCATACCGCTTATGCTTTAGTCCTGGTTTTTGATGCGGATAAAAATGGAACAAGCTCGGGAAAAAGGTCGTCGCTGGGTCATTTCAACGAAAGAAGAAATGCGTCAAGCCGTTATAGATATTGCGAATGAAGGCAAGAAAAAGATATCGATCTTCACGCACGATCTTGATCCTGGAATATATGACGATCCGGATTTCCTTGAAATCATCAAACGCATGGTACTAAGGCAATCTTATGCGCGAATTCGTGTCCTTATTGCCGAGCCATCACGTGCTATCAAAAACGGCAATCAGTTTGTGCATCTTGGTCGAAGACTGAACACCTATATCGAGTTTCGCCATGTACGCGAAGATTTGCGTACGCATGGGGAATCATTTTGTATCGCGGATGAAACCGCTCTTGTCTACCGTCTGCAGCACGCAAGCTGGGACGGCATCGTAGACACCTATGAACCCGCAGTCGCCAAACTCTACGGCAAGATGTTTGACGAAATATGGCTGGCCAGCGAAGTCGTAATCGAATTCCGTCAACTCGGCATATAAGAACCAAATCCCGGCCGTGTTACCCACTGATCTCGCCGTATCAGCTGTCGTTGAACAAGACAGCAAATTCCTGATTGTGGAAGATCGCTCATCCGGTATTGTGGTTGTTAATCAGTCTGCTGGTCACATCGAAACTGGTGAAGCTCCCGAAGAAGCTGTTGTCCGGGAGGCACTGGAGGAAGCCGGCTGCCAGATAGAAGTTGCTGAATTGCTCGGTGTCTATTTGTGGATTCAGCCACAAACACGACAGCAATTCCTGCGCATTGTCTATGCTGCGAAATTATTGGTGCAAGACACCACACGCCAGCTTGATGATGGAATTTACGCAGTACACTGGTATTCGATCGCCGATCTTGAGTATCGGCAAAAAGACTTGCGTACGCCGGTCGTGTTGCGTTGCGTCGAAGACTATATGGCAGGGACGCGCCAGTCCGGCGCATTTCTCGCCGACATGATACCGATTCAACAGAACGTGGGTGGGGTAGTCGCGAACGCTCGCCTGGTCTGAAACAGCACCTAAGAGCCGCCGCGATGGTAAAATCATCGCCGGTGAGCGCCAATAACGACAATCTGCAGGGGAAAAGGGTCATTCTCGGTTTATCCGGTGGCGTCGATTCTGCTGTGGCGGCAATCCTGTTGCAGCAGCAAGGCGCACAAGTGCACGCCCTGCATATGACCAACTGGGAGGACGACGATGGCTATTGCACCGCCGCCGCTGATTTGCAGGACGCGCGGCAGGTTTGTGACAAGCTCGGCATCCCGCTGCACCACATCAACTTTGCCAGGGAATATCGCGAGCGCGTCTTCCGCTATTTTTTGGAAGAATACCAGCGCGGGCGAACGCCTAATCCCGATGTCCTTTGTAACCGGGAAATAAAATTCGGCGTGTTCCGTGAGCATGCCAAACGATTGGGCGGGGATTTCCTCGCGACCGGTCACTATGCGCGGACCCGCCTGGTTGATGGCCGGGTTGCGCTGCTCAAAGCACAGGACCTGTCAAAGGACCAAAGCTATTTCTTGCACGCCGTTAGCGCGGATGCGTTGATGGAGACAGTATTCCCTCTTGGCAAACTGCAGAAATCGACCGTTCGCAGCATTGCCAGGGAGCATGCCCTGCCTGTTTTTGACAAAAAAGACAGCACGGGTATCTGCTTCATCGGTGAGCGTCCCTTCCGGGAATTCCTCGCCACCTATTTGCCGGCAAATCCAGGCCTGATCAAAAGCACCGACGGCAAGACCCTAGGAGAGCATAGTGGCCTGATGTACTACACACTCGGGCAGCGACAGGGCCTGGGGATTGGTGGCCGAAGTGATACTGGCGACGCGCCCTGGTACGTGGTGGCCAAGAATCTGGACGAAAACGTGCTGCTGGTGGTGCAGGGAGATCACGCCCTGCGCTACAGCGTTAGTCTGGAAGCGACCGATTGCAGCTGGATTGGCGATCCTCCTGATGTGCTGAAAACCGGTCAGCCATTTGTTTGCAATGCCAAGATACGCTATCGGCAGGATGACCAGCCGTGCACTCTTGTGCTGCATGACGAGGATCGGCTATTGGTGACATTTGACGCAGCCCAGACCGCTGTCGCTCCCGGACAGTTCGTCGTTTTCTACACCGGCGAACAATGCCTCGGTGGAGCCGTCATCGATCGTACAATTTCAGCCGGCGATATCCTGCGAAAAACCGGCTGAAAGGAACCTCTGGAAATCGTCCCTTTAGATGCGATTGCGGCGTCAGCGGCGTGCTCGAAACCTCTTGTGTCGTATAAATTATGCGGTTCTGTGCGCGACAATTCCTCACACTCACAAATGTGACGGCTTTTAGAGGTCCCGCGAAGGCGCTATAATGCCGCCCCGTGACGGGCCAACCCTGTCGTAAGCAACAATCATTCCCGGAGAAAAAATATGACGGACAGCTTCGGCGCTCGTTCAACGCTTGAGGTCGGCGGTAATCAGTACGAGATTTTCAGAATTGATGCGGTCAAGGACGGCAATGTGCAAAGCCTGCCCTATTCGCTCAAGATACTTTTGGAAAACCTGTTGCGCCACGAAGATGGCCGCGATGTCACACGCGAGGATATCCTGGCACTGGCTAACTGGGACCCGAAGGCTGCGCCCGAAACTGAGATATCCTTTACACCTGGTCGCGTGATACTCCAGGACTTTACCGGTGTTCCCGCGGTCGTCGACCTGGCGGCTATGCGCGACGCCGTCGTCAAGCTGGGTGGCAGTGCCGACAGCATCAATCCACTATCCCCTGCTGAGCTGGTTATCGACCACTCGGTTCAGGTTGATCGTTATGGCAGTGCGGACGCACTCGATCTGAACAACCAGATTGAATTCAAGCGCAATAAAGAGCGCTATTCATTTCTACGCTGGGGCCAGGGCGCATTCGAAAACTTCCGCGTGGTGCCGCCCAATACCGGCATCGTTCACCAGGTCAATCTTGAATACCTGGCACGGGTCGTATTCGATGTACAGAAAAACGATCAGCGACGTGCCTATCCGGATACCGTTGTCGGTACAGACTCACATACAACGATGATCAATGGTCTCGGTGTACTTGGCTGGGGTGTTGGCGGCATCGAGGCAGAAGCCGCCATGCTGGGACAGGCCATTACAATGCTGATCCCGAATGTGGTCGGCTTCAAACTGACGGGCAGCCTGCAAGAAGGTACTACCGCAACCGACCTCGTTCTGACAGTGACCCAAATGTTGCGTAACAAAGGCGTTGTCGGCAAATTCGTCGAGTTTTGTGGTGATGGTCTTGATCATCTGCCGCTCGCCGATCGTGCCACACTTGCCAATATGGCACCGGAGTTTGGCAGCACCTGCGCAATCTTTCCGATTGACGACGAAACGCTGCGTTATCTCGAGCTGTCCGGGCGCGACCCCGGGCACATTAAACTGATTGAAGCCTACGCTAGAGAACAGGGCATGTGGCGGCATACCGGTGCCGCGGATGGAACTTACTCCGATATGCTCGAACTGGACATGAGCACGGTCGAACCCAGTATTGCCGGACCGAAGCGGCCGCAGGATCGCATTGCACTGAGTGCAGCCGACAGCACCTTCAAAGATCATCTTGCCAGCGCGGTCGCTGAACGCGAGACCGGCGGTGCAGCAACCGTATCGCTGGATGGCCAGGACGTTGAAATCGCGGACGGTGCCGTTCTTATCGCGGCGATAACCAGTTGCACGAACACCTCCAATCCTGCGGTGATGATTGCTGCCGGGCTGGTGGCACGCAATGCGCATGCCAGGGGCCTGACGAGCAAACCCTGGGTCAAGACCAGCCTGGCGCCGGGCTCCAAGGTGGTCACTAATTACCTGGAAAAAGCCGGTCTCCTCGACGATCTCGACGCGCTGGGTTTTTATACCGTCGGTTACGGGTGCACGACGTGTATCGGTAACTCAGGACCTCTGCTGCCGGAAATTTCCAAAGCAGTGCAGGACGCGAACATCGTCGGCTGCAGCGTGTTGTCCGGTAATCGCAACTTCGAGGGTCGCATTCACCCGCTGGTACAGATGAATTTCCTCGCTTCGCCGCCGCTGGTCGTGGCTTACGCCCTCGCCGGTTCGCTGGCAGTCAATGTGCTCAACGATTCTCTGGGTGATGATAAGGATGGCAATCCTGTTTACCTGCGCGATCTGTGGCCCAGCCAGAAGGAAATTCAGGAGGCCGTGGCGCAGAATATCGATTCGGGCATGTTCAAGTCCAGTTATGCAGGGGTATTCGATGGTGATGCGAACTGGAACAGCCTCGAGGTACCGGCGGGCGAGATTTACACCTGGGACAGCGACTCGACCTACGTCAAGAGCCCGCCCTACTTCGAAGGCATGACATTGGAGCCCGAAGCAGTAAGCAACATCAGTGGAGCACGCGTTCTCGCACTGCTGGGAGATTCTGTGACGACCGATCATATATCGCCGGCCGGAAATATTGCGGCCGACAGTCCTGCGGGAGATTACCTGCGCGAACACGGCATCGAGCCTGTGGATTTCAATTCTTACGGCTCGCGGCGTGGTAATCACGAAGTCATGATGCGCGGCACATTCGCCAATATCCGCCTGCGGAACCAGCTGGCACCTGGAACCGAGGGTGGCTGGACCCGGCATCAGCCGGATGACGAGCAGATGTCTATATTCGATGCGTCGCTTAAATACCTGGATGAGGGCACACCACTGGTGGTTATTGCCGGGTCTGAATACGGTACCGGTTCATCCAGGGACTGGGCTGCCAAGGGCACGTTGTTGCTCGGTGTCAAAGCGGTGATTGCAAAGAGTTATGAGCGTATTCATCGTTCGAACCTGATTGGCATGGGCGTTCTGCCATTGCAGTTCATGGATGGAGAAGGAGCCGACACACTTGGTCTGACGGGCAAAGAGGTGTTTGACATCACCGGCCACGAAAACGCTGCCGCTGAAACGGTCACAGTAACGGCGACACCGGCAGAGGGAGAGGCAATTTCCTTCCCGGCACGGATTCGTATCGATACGCCAAAGGAACGCGACTACTTCGAAAACGGTGGCATTCTGCACTATGTTCTGCGCCAGCTGGTGGCTGCTGACTAGGTCAATGCCGCTGCCACGGCTTCTTCGGTGACCCTGCCGGATGCGCTAATCGATGTGCTCCGGTCTGCGCGGCATATTTGTGTCCTGACCGGCTCAGGTGCATCCGCCGAGAGCGGCGTGCCGACTTTTCGCGAAGCGCAAACCGGGCTGTGGGAGAAGTTTGATCCACAGCAATTGGCGACACCCGAGGCGTTTCAACACGATCCGGCGCTGATCTGGCGCTGGTACCGCTGGCGTCGCGAGCTGGTCGCAAGTGTGGAGCCAAATCCCGGACACTATGCGTTGGTCGATCTCGCGGCCAGGGTGCCACAACTGACACTTATCACACAGAACGTCGACGGCCTGCATCAGCGCGCCGGCAGCAGCGATGTTACGGAGTTTCATGGCAATCTCTTTACGGACCGCTGTTCTGTCGGGGATTGCGTCACAACCGGCGCTGACATGCGTGTCGATGTGCCGCTATGCCCCGAATGTGGCGGAAGGTTGCGGCCCGGTGTGGTCTGGTTCGGCGAATCAATTCCGGCAGATGCCCTGCACGTTGCAGATAATGCGGCAAGCAGCTGCGACGTGTTTCTATCGATTGGCACCTCATCGTTGGTCTGGCCGGCCGCCGGACTCGCAGAGATTGCGCAGCGACAGGGTGCCAGCGTGATCGAAATCAACCCCGATGCCACACCATTGACGGGCCAGAGCCGGTTCGCCATCAGTGAAAAATCCGGAGTAGCTTTACCGGAACTGGTAGACTCTCTGGCCCTTTAGATTGCCAATAAACTCATGATTTTCAAACGCAACAACAGCACCGCCACGGTATCTGACAAGCCCGACAAGCCACTTTGGCTACGCATTGCGGCCTATTCGGCATCAGTGTTACTGGTCTTTATGATCGGCCTGGCCTGGTATTGGTCGCGAATGCCGGACATTTTCTGGGTTAATGAGAAGGCGGACGGCGAGCGGGTCGTTGTCGGATATGCGACTTCGGATACGCTGATTCGCGTGGCATCGAACATGCTCGATAAGCCGGGTGGCTATTTAAGCAATGACGTTATGCCACCGGGTGTCTTTCTCGACAATATCCCCAATTGGGAAGTCGGTGTCCTGCAGCAGGTTCGGGATCTTGCGCGGGTCATGCGCAATGACTACAGCAGGAGTCAGTCACAATCGAGCGAAGATGAAGATTTGGCTGACGCTGAACCAAGATTTTTCATCGATCACAAATCGTGGGTGTTTCCGCGCGCAGAAGCAGAGTATCGCGCCGCCATAAATGGATTTGCGAGCTACCGCGATCGTCTCTCCGGCATCGGCAAGTCGGAAGCACAGTTTTTTGCGCGTGCCGATAATTTGCGCGAGTGGCTTTCCCAGGTAGAAAAACGTCTTGGCAGCATTACGCGAAGGCTTGGCAACAGTGTCGCGACCAGTGTCGTCAATACCGACCTTGCCGGCGACCGGGCGGCAGTCGCAAATACGATTCAGCGCGACAGAGTTGATGTAAAGACCTCCTGGTTTGAGATCGATGACATATTCTTCGAGGCCCGCGGCACGTCGTGGGCACTGGTGCATTTTTTCCGCGCGGCGCAGTTTGATTTTTCAAAAGTCCTTGCCGATAAGAACGCAGAAGCCAGCGTGCGACAGATAATCCGGGAACTGGAAGCTGGTCTCGGGCCGCTGCGTTCTCCGATGGTGATGAACGGTGGCGGCTTTGGTCTTTTCGCCAATCACTCGCTGGTCATGGCGAATTACCTGGCAAGAGCCAATGCGGGGGTAATTAACTTACGTGAATTGCTGGATCAAGGGTGATAAAACACATTAGGTAAAATAAATAACCTATTGTTTTAGCTTCAATAAAGACCCAGCCATACTGGCACCTGGCGCCACGAATCGGTCAGTCTGCGATCCAGATCGCGATATTCCGGTTCGAAGCTCGCGACCCGTCGCCAAAACCTTTTGGAATGATTCATATGTCGCCCGTGACAAAGTTCGTGAATCATCAGGTAGCGCGTGAGCTCCGGCGTCAAAAACAACAGGCACAGGTTGATACTGATTGTCCCGGTCGAACTCCGCGAGCCCCAGCAGGTGCGTTGAGCCCGAACCTGTATTTTTTTAAACGGCGTTCCGGTCAGTACGGACAAGGCCCGCAGACGTGGCTCGAACTCGCTTTTGGCCGTGTTCGACAACCAGCGACGCAATGCTTTAACGCACAGTTTGTCGCTCCTGGTATTGCCGCTGAGCGTCAGTATGCCAGCCGTGTACCGATAGCGAATAGATCGGGTATCGGCAACAAACCGATAGCGCACCCGCACCACCTGATCGATCGTGGGCAGGTGAATCACATCCGGAAGTGCAAACGGTTCCGGGTCGTGCTCTGCAGCGAAGGCGTCTCTGGAACGTTCGATCCAGGCACGGTTTTCTTCGACGAAGGCCCGCACATCCTTGGCCCGTGTGCGGCGTGGCACGACCACTTCGACTCTGCCACGCGGGAAAACCTTTATAGAGAGTCGTTTTGCCCTGGCACTTTCACGCACAGAAAAGCCCGACGCCTGGCCGGGCTCCTCGGGTTCCGCTGAAAACAGCGGTAATTGACGGCTCGCGCGTTGCACAGCGGGATATTAACCCGAATATTGTGTCACCGCTTCTTATCTTTGGCGCTTCCCGGTTACGGGCGATCGCCGCTGAATCGTATTGCGTCGTCCATGCTCATTACACCGGAGACGCCGCCAACTTTAGCACTGTCACTGATATACAGTTCGACTTCTCGCTCCAGCACTATCGTGCCCAGCACGCTGCATCCGGGGCCGATGGTAATTCTTGGCTTGCGAGACTTGTTGTTCGAGCGACCGGGCTTCTCGACAATCAGATCACCACGGACGATGGCTCCGTCTGACAAGGTTACGTCGCCGTTAATCGTCGACAGGTTGCGGCCAACTTCGGCGCCGTCAAGTTTGATTTCGCCATTGATATTGCTCACTTCCCGCGACACCTTTGTGCCTTTGGCCAGCGAAATCTTGCCATTCACGACCGAGACGTCCCCATCAACAGCCACGTTTTCACCCAGGCGAATTGAGCCATTTACGCTGCCCACGTCTGCGACCGATACACCGGAAGCCAGGCGGATACTGCCGTTCACGGTCTCGACGTCTGCCACTTTGGTATTTTCATCGACCCGAATCGTGCCATTTACCGTATCCAGCGAGCCATCGATAGTCGAATTCGCGCCCACCGAAATGCTGCCGTTCACGGTCGAGTGACCGTTGGTCTGCATCCCATCGCCGATGGTGATGCTCCGGTTCATATTTGCCGCATAGGCCGGAGCGACGATCAGCAACGACAACAGGCCGGCACTTAACAGCGCCAATTTGCGTGACTTCAACATTGTTTATTCCTCATACGAAGCAATTAGTCTGATCTCTACTGATTCGATACCGCTCGAACGAATATGGTTGCAACTCAGCGACTTTTTTGGCGTCAAAATGCCATCTCCGCCTATGCCTTGCCATTGCCACAGGGTAACCTAGTGGTCCAACAAGGTAGGTTTGATGGACCACTAGCTTCCATCTCATCGTTATAGTGACTGAATCCGTATGCCGATAGCGCTGGAGGCCCGCAAGCTGGTCAAACAATACCCAGGGGTGCTCGCTGTCGACGAGGTTTCGTTCGAGGTGCACGAAGGCACCTGTTTTGGCCTGCTTGGACCCAATGGGGCCGGCAAGACGACGACTGTTGAGATCATGGAAGGTGTCACGCCGGCGACATCGGGCGAAGTCTATTACTACGGTAAACCGGCTGGCAGGAAGTTTCGCCAGGAATCGGGCATCCAGTTTCAGAACACTGCGCTGCAGGATCACATTACGGTCAAAGAAACGCTGAACATGTTCCACAGTCTGTACGAGCGTCAGGCTGATCTCGAAAAACTCATTGCAGAATGCTCGCTCGGCGAATTGCTGGACCGGGACAATCGAAAACTCTCGGGCGGTCAGCGGCAACGGTTGCTGCTTGCGGTGGCACTGGTAAACCGACCTCGAGTGGTTTTTCTGGATGAACCAACCACCGGTCTGGACCCACAGGCGCGGCGAAATTTCTGGGATCTTGTAAAGCGTATTCGCGCGGATGGCACGACGATAATTCTGACGACACATTACATGGAAGAAGCAGAAATTCTTTGCGATGACATCGCAATTATGGATAGTGGCAAAATCATTATCCAGGGCAATCCGGCACAGCTCCTGCACGAACACTACCAAAACATCATCATTGAGTTGCCACTGGATGAATTCAATGGTGACCTGAGTGGCATGAAACACCGTGTGCTTGAAACCCAGGGAGTCATAGAAATCGAAACCAATGATGTCAATGCCAGTCTACGCGAACTGGCGTCACAGGAGACGGGTCTGAATCGCATGAAAATTCGTCAACCTAACCTGGAAGACCTGTTCCTCGATCTGACCGGGCACTCATTGCGCGCCTGAGTGACTCCCATGCTGAACAGAATCTACGCCATTTTCCGTGCCCGCAATCTCGAATTCATTCGTGATCGCGGTTCGATGAGTTGGAACATTATCTTGCCGGTCGCGCTGATGTTTGGCTTGTCCTTTATCTTCGGTGCCGATCGCGCCGAATATACGGTTGGCGTGTTGCAGTCCGGTACAGAAATTACTGCGGCAACACACCCGTTTCTTGAAACTCGATATATTAAGTTTGTTGCGGTCAATGACGAAGCCGACGGCTTTCGCAGCGTGGCCCACCATCAACTAGATCTCCTGGTGCAAATTGACGGGCAACACAGGTACTGGGTCAATCCCGATTCCCCTAAAGGCTATTTTGCCGAACTGGTGTTGTTACAAGCCGATGCGGAAGTTGGCGGCGACATGGCCAGGGAGCAGGTTTCAGGTGATCCGGTGCGCTACGTAGACTGGGTGCTGCCCGGAATTCTGGGTATGAACATGATGTTCAGCTGCCTTTTCGGTGTGGGCTATGTTGTCGTTCGCTATCGAAAAAACGGTTTTCTAAAGCGTTTGCGGGCGACACCTCTGCGCGCCATTGAATTTGTTATCGCGCAAGTCGCATCAAGACTGGTCCTGGTTACGGTAATTACCGCGTTCGTCTTCGTCGGTACTAAATACTTTCTCGACACACGCATGGATGGCAGTTACTTCACGCTTCTGGTGGTTCTGGTCGTCGGTGCCATAGCACTCATATCAATGGGCCTGATGATAGCCGCACGCGTCACCAGTGAGGAACTTGCCGGCGGGCTTTTGAATATGGTTACCTGGCCAATGATGATGTTATCCGGCGTATGGTTTTCTCTCGAGGCAGCCAACGACATGGTCAAAAATATCGCAAAGATATTTCCGCTGACTCATATTCTCGATTCTGCACGTGCCGTCATGCTCGATGGAGCATCTCTCGCGGCAATCGCCCCGCAACTCATCTCGCTGATGGCGATGAGCGCGGTCTTTCTATTGGTTGGTGCGATTATGTTTCGCTGGCACCCGAAGTAGCCAGAAGTTGATTTCGTGACAACAACTCCCGACCTGATAGATATTGGTACGAATCTTACCCATGACACTTTCGACGATGATCGCGAGGATGTAATACGTCGCGCCGAAGCAGCCGGAGTCCGGCGCATGATTATTACCGGAGGCAGCGAGCAAGGCAGTCGCGATGCGTTATTGCTGGCGCAGAATTATCCCGGCCAGATGTATTCAACTGCTGGTGTGCACCCACATCATGCCAGTGAATATTCAAATTCTGTGCAACAAACGCTGGTCAAACTTCTCGACAATGATGCTGTCGTCGCTATCGGTGAATGTGGTCTGGACTATTTTCGGAATTTTTCACCGGTGGCTGCGCAACGCCACGCCTTTCAGTGTCAACTGGAACTGGCTGAGGAATTTCGCTTACCGGTGTTTTTGCATCAGCGGGATGCCCATGATGATTTCATCGGGCTACTGCAGCCGATGCTGGCGAAAATACCAAGGGCAGTCGCGCATTGCTTTACCGGTGGTGAGCTGGAACTGCGCGAATATCTTGATATGGGTCTTTACATTGGCATAACCGGCTGGATTTGCGATGAACGCCGTGGCGCACACTTGCAGGAAATCGTTGGCTTGATCCCGGACGATCGACTCATGTTGGAAACGGACGCGCCCTACTTGCTTCCCAGGAGCATTCGTCCCAAACCGAAATCGCGACGAAATGAGCCTCATTATTTACGCGAGGTGCTACGGGTGGTTGCTGCATCAATGGGCCGCTCGGAGGTGGACGTCGCACGCCTGACTCGTGAAAACGCCGAACG
>SMVA01297574.1_pt1 | contig 19626 bp, 17 predicted proteins | sample 2456451 | NCBI WGS metagenome assembly SMVA01 (sample SAMN11095933, study PRJNA526329) | marine sediment metagenome | biome: Marine sediment; feature: Surficial sediment; material: Deep marine sediment; isolation source: Hadal surficial sediment | place: Pacific Ocean | collected 2014-05 | depth... | reverse complement strand
GTTTTTATCACTCTTATACTAGTCATAAAGAATAGGGCAGAATCAAAACATAAATTAAGTTATAAAGATATGGCGGTGTTCGATAAAATTATGGGTGAGAATTCTGAGAAAGGAATTAGAACGAAAGAGATCAGATTAAATAAAAATGAACTACCTGAAAACACCGCAAAAAACATTATCTCAAGTAAGGAAATGGAAAAGGAATATGGAAGAGAGAGCGTTCCATCCTCCCATAAAGATGATCACCGGGTAGATGCATCGGGTACCGAAACGATTTCGGCTACCTCTGTTAAGACAGACAATCAAAACTATGAAATGGGATTGTTACTATTAGAAAAGAAAAGATTTAACCAAGCTATTGATTATTTCAGTAAAGCTATCGAACTAAATCCTGCTGATGGTGCTCCATATTATTACAGGGGTATGGCAAAGAATAAACTTAATTTATTAAATGATGCAATTGAAGATTACACTGATGCAATGTTACGAAAACTAAACATTGTTGATGTTTTTTACAGAAGAGGATATTGTAAGTTTAAATTGGCTGATAATTGTGGCGCATTAAAAGATTTTACAAAATATGTTTCTATTGATAAACATAATCCGGAAGCATATTATTATAAAGGATTACTAGAGTACGAGGCGGAAAATTATTCTGCTGTGATAGAGGACTTAAATAAAGCTATTGAGCTAAACCCAAATCACGAATCCGCTTATTTTAAAAGAGGCATGGCTAAAGAAAAAACAGGCGATAAGAACGGTTGCTGCAATGATTTAAAAACCGCCGTAGATAAAGGTAACCTGGAGGCATATCATTATCAAAAAAAGTTCTGTGGCTAAGAAATTATTCTCCTGATTGAAATTGTGAAATTAATAGACCGACAATCATAGTTACTGTAACACCAATTATTGTGTACCAGGTCCATCCAATATTTGAGAAAAATATCACTAAAATCATAACAACAATACCAGTAGCAAATCCTGCCAATGCGCTAATTTGCTTCACTCTTTTAAATAACAATCCAAGCAAAAAGGTACCCAACAAACCACCGTATGTAAAAGAAGCAATACTAAGAGCAATTTCAACAACTGCAAGTGAGCTTCCCATAAACATCATTGCTGAAAGTGTTAAAAGTATTGCCCAAAATATTGTAAGCTTGCGGGAAATGCTTAATTTTTTTTTGTCATCAATACTCTTTCCGAAAAATGGAAAGTAAATATCCATCATAGCTGAAGATGATAATGAACTCATTGATCCGGCAAGAGTTGACATTGCCGCAGCAAATAAACCAGCGATAATTATTCCGGTTATACCCGGCGGAAGTGCCTCAATAATGAATTTGGGAAAAATTTCATCAGGTCTAATATCCAGAGATCCATAATAAGCATAAAGCATAACGCCCAGAATTAGAAATATTGCAAACTGAAAGATCACAATAATTCCGCTGCCGATAATTGCTTTTTGTGCTCCCCTCAGATTTTTTGTAGCAAATAATCTTTGCACTATCAATTGGTCTGTGCCATGCGAAGCCATAGATAGAAAGGCTCCACCTATGATTCCTCCAAGAAGAGTATATGGATCGCTGAAGAATCCCGCAACACCATCATCAATACCAAAATTAATAATTGAAAATTTATTTCCTGCTGAAGAAGCACGCACTACAGTTGCCCATCCATCCGGTAAAAGATTTAACAGGTAAACTGCCGCAAGTATAGCGCTGCCCAAATATAAGAACATTAAGATCACATCAACTTTAATTATTCCTCGCAACCCCCCTGTATAAGTATATATCAGCGAAATTATAGCTATGATGATGATCGCAATAATCGGATCAATATTTAAAATGAGGTATAATGGAATTGCTGTTGCAAATAATCTAACTCCGTCTGCGGCAGTTCGTGTGAAAATAAATACTATTGAAGCAAATGTTCTTGTTTTCGCTCCAAAACGATTTTCTAAATAACTGTAGGCTGTCTTCAGTTCACCTTTGTAATATGCCGGAAGAAAATATTTTGCTACTATTAACCTCCCGATAAAGTATCCAAATGTAACTTGTAAAAAATTAAGATTAGTAAGGTATGCCAGACCCGGTATTGAAATAAATGTGAGAGTACTTGTTTCAGCAGCAACTATGGAAAAACAAACTGCCCACCAGGGAACTTGCTGAGATCCCAAAAAATAATCTGTTGTGGATTTTTGCTTCCCCCCGGAAATAGAACCAATTATGACTATACCAATTAGAAAAGTAAAAATTATTACATAGTCAATCGTGCTTGCTTCCAAATCTTATCTCTCAATTGGAATAATTATTAAATTGATGATGATATAAAAAAAGCATCCTTATGAATACCGGATGCTTCTAAATAATTTTATATATTCTGCAAAGTATGCTGAAGTTAAAAGTATATTGATTTCACTACTAATTTATTTTTTGTAATTGTTCGAATGCTTCGTCAACAGTATTGCACACGGGTAATACTCTGTCTAATTGTGTGATTTGAATTAGCGAATAAACCTTTTCGGAAGGAGCTGCTAATCTCATATGACCATCATTAATATTAAGTATCCTGTTAGCAACCAGGATTGCACTCAACCCTGAGCTGTCGCAACTTTCTACATCACTCAGATCAAGTATGAATTTATTGGCGCCCTCTACTTTTAAAAGTAAAGTAAATTCTCCTTTTAACAACCCTGATATATTGGTATCGAGACGTTTCTCATTTAATTTGAATATGGTAATGTTGTCCTTACGTTTTATTTCAAAGTCCATTATAAAATCCTATAACATTTTAAGACAATTTAATAAATTTTTATAAGATATTTTCAGATTAGTTTCATTATTTGATATCTGAATATTATATGTTTTGTCGGAGAGTCTTTTTGTAAACCCGATTCTAATCTTTGCAGATATTTTCCCGGTTATATAGGAATAAAATAGCTGTTCCTTCCTGTTCAGATCAAGTATTACATCAAATTTATTCTTCAATAATTTTAAAATCATCCTTTTAGAGGGAAGATTTATTTTATTTATATCATTCAAACCATGCCCAAATGCTTTACTCCTATAATGCATAGGTAGTAAACTTATACGATAATCAAACGTAAGAATAAAAATTTCTTTGTTTAATTCTTCAAGAAAAGTTAGAACATCCAGAGAATATCTAAAATCCTGTTCGTCTTCTGGCATGAGTACAAGAAATGCATATGAATCGTTAATTACGGTGGAAAATGATTGCTCGTCAAATCCATGTTTGTCTAATGTATAATTAACAAAAAAATTTGCTGCCTTTTCTTTTAACATAGATGGCTATTTCGTTTTAATATTTTTAAAATGATTATACAGATCATTTTCGCTTAATAATTTAATATTTAATTTTTTTGCTTTTGTTAGTTTCGATCCTGCTTTTTCTCCTGCAATAACATAGTCGGTGTTTTTACTAACGCTGCTTGTAATCTCTCCACCAAACCGCATAATTTTTTCGCCTGCTTCTGTTCTTGTATACTTTTTTAATGTGCCGGTTAGAACAAAAGTTTTTCCACTAAAAAAATTATCAGGAATAAAAGAAGTTTCTTGTTCTTGCAATCGTAAGTTCAGCCCAAAAGACCTTAACTTTTCAATTGTATACCGGTTAGCCGGGTTTCTGAAAAATTGAATCACACTTTTTGCTATACTTTCACCAATATCTTCAATTGTCACTAATTTTTCATTGGTGGCATTAATTAAATAATCAATTGATTTTAAATTATATGCGAGTTTTCTAGCCACACCCGCGCCAACATACCTAATGCCTATTGCAAATAAAACCTTATCAAACGGCCTTTTCTTACTATTCTCAATTGCTTTAAAAAGGTTAGCTATGCTTTTACTACCTAATCTATCAATAGATACTAATTCATCTCCTTTATTATTAAGGTTGTAAATATCCGCAAAAGTTTTTAAATATCCTCTATCAACAAAAATATCTATAATTGCTTCTCCCAGTCCCTCTATATCCATTGCCCCGCGAGCGGCAAAGTGTTCTATTCTTCCTTTCATCTGCGCCGGGCATTCAAAGTTTTCACAATATAATACAACTTCATCCGGCGGATTAAATAGTGGGGTTTTACAAACAGGACAAATTTTTGGCGGTTGAATTTTTTTACTGTCACTTTTTCTTTCACTCATTACAACAGAAACTACTTTCGGAATTACATCTCCGCCTTTTTCAATTATTACCCTGTCTCCTTTTCTAATATCTTTTCTACAAATTTCATCAATGTTGTGCAACGTAGCTCTTTTAATTGTTGAACCAGAAAGCAAAACCGGGTCGAGTTCTGCAACAGGTGTTACAGCCCCTGTTCTTCCAACCTGCCAAACAATTTTTATTATGTTTGTATAAGCCTGCTTAGCCTGAAACTTGAAGGCAACAGCCCATTTAGGTGATTTAGCTATATTACCCAAAATATTCTGTTGTGCAATTGAATTTACCTTTATAACCGCGCCATCAATCTCGTATTCTAATTCATCACGCATTGATTCAAATTTATGACAAGTTTCAATTACCTCTTCCATGCTGCTGCATTTATTATACTTGCCGTTAACTTTAAAACCAAGTTTATTTAGCATTACAAGATTTTCTTCATGACTTTTTAACTCATCATCTATACTTATTAGATTATAAACAAAATTATTAAGCGGTCTTTTTGCAACTTCCTTCGGGTCCTTCATTTTTAAGGTGCCTGCTGCAGAGTTCCTCGGATTTGCAAACAGCTTCTCTCCTATTTTCTCTCTTTCCCTGTTAAGATTTACAAAATCTTTTATGTTCATGAAGATTTCACCGCGTACTTCAATATCATTTAATTTATACAAACCGGATTTAACTTCATTTAACTTAAGCGGAATTGTTTTCATTGTTCTTACATTGTTCGTTATCTCTTCACCAAAAACACCATCACCTCTTGTAGCTGCGGTTTTAAGAATACCATCAACATAATTTAAAGTAACCGAAGCCCCGTCTATCTTGAACTCAACAATATATTCAACTTTTTCATTCTCCGGTAATGCATCTTTAACCCTTCGGTTAAAATCATAAAGCTCTTCTTCGTTATAAGTATTTGCCAAACTTAGTATAGGAATTTTATGTTCAACGCGTTTGGATTCTTCCGTCAAATCTTTTCCTACTCTCTGTGTGGGAGAATCGGGTGTGATTAATTTGGGGTGTTCTGTCTCAAGCTTTTCCAAATCTTTTACAAGATTATCATATTCCTCATCACCAATTACAGTTTCAGTGAGAATATAATATTTATAATCATGTTCCCTTATTTTTTTACGCAGCGATTCAATCTTTTTTTCAATTTGAGACGGCATCTATTCCTGATTTATTTGAGGCGGGATATAAATTCTTTCCAGCCCGTTTTTATCAAGTTTGTAATACCTAACTGCACCCCGCTTTTTTTTGAATTCGATTTTTTCATTATTTATTTTCAAATCTATAACACCCGAGTTACCCAGGGTAAATTTAAAGTTACTCTTTGCTTTAAACGATTGGGATGTTTTCGGAAAGAGTAAAAATTCTCTTGAAGTTTTATTATCCATAACTACAAAGACCCATGCGGAATCCGCAGAATCATTATTAGTTAAAGTTAATGTTAGTTCTTCAATATCTTTTGGTGAACTTTCTTTGGGAATCTGATCGACTTTTTCATTTACGAATCTTTTGGGTGTATCCTGTAAAACCTCATCGAAGGGTTTTTCTACTACTATATTATTTCCTTTATCTTTAACAAATAAAAAGTAGATAAGAACCACACCAATTACTGCAACCAATGCGCTTACTAAATATACCAGCAGGTTTTTCTTCATAATTGATTTAGAGCTCTTATTATTTTTAGCATTCTCATCTGAATAAGAGTATAATGTTTTCTTTTTATCTTCTTGCTCTTCTGATTTCTTATCTTGTGATTCCTGAACTTTTGTCTCTGTTTCCTCTATTTCTGAATCGATTGTTTCATTTTCTTTATTGGGTAATGTTTTCCCATCTTTTGCCATAAGATACCTTTGCATGGTTTCATCTTCATCAAGACCAATAACCTTTGCATACTGCTTAACAAAAGCTTTAACATAAAGCTCTGGTAAAAAGTGAACATCACCTCTTTCAAGTGCTTTTAAAAACTTTATATCAATTCTTGTTTTGGCTGAAATTCCTTCTAATGTAATTCCAGCTTCTTCCCTGGTTTTTTTTAATTCGTTAGTAAATGATTTTAGCATAAATTTACTTTAATCTGAAAATTATTAATCTTCTTTTCTAATAAGCTTAGCTGCAAAGGCACCATCCATTATGTGCTTATGCGGCAAAGTTTGAATACATCCGTGTTCATCCAATATTTCATCCGGGAATTGATCCTTTGCGCTCTCCAACATAAAATTTGGATGTGATAATAAAAACTTTTCTACAATTGCAAAATTCTCTTCCGGTTCAATTGAACAAGTACTATAAACAACAATACCGCCTGGTTTAACTAAATCTGCCGCCTTACACAATAATCTATATTGAAGATCGTTTAATCCTCTTAAATCAAAAATATCTTTCTTCCATTTAATATCCGGTTTTTTTGAGATTGTTCCGGATCCCATACACGGTACATCTGCCAGCACTCTGTCAAATGGTTCATCATCAAACTCCAATGCATCTGTTTCCACGGTATGAATTCTTCCCAAACCCAGCCTTTGCATATTTTTTCTCAATATTTTCAATCGGCTGTCAAATCTATCCAGCGCAACAATCTCGCCTTTTTCATGCATTAAAGAAGCAATATAAGCAGTCTTTCCTCCCGGTGCTGCACATAAATCCAGGACTCTCATTTCATCAGTAACCTGCAGCAGCCTGCAAGCTAAACCCGCACTCTCATCCTGAATATTAAAATATCCTTTAACAAAATATTCCCACGATGTAATGTTGGTAAGATTTTGCAATTTGTAAAATTCCGGTAGATATCTCCCCGTTTTAAACTTAAGGTTAACAGACTCCAGTAAAGATTTAAATTCGTCTGCTTGAACCCGGGGTGCGTTTAATCTTAATGTTAAAAAAGGTTTTTCGTTATTAGCGAATAGTAAATCTTCAGTTTCATCTCTGCCAAATCTTTGTAAATATCTTTTAACCATCCATGAGGGATGTGAATAATACGCGCTTAGATATCCAACAATATCTTTATCCGGATCAGGATACCGTATACCATCTTTATTCCTTATAATGTTTCTTAAAACAGCATTAGTTAAGCTGGCGGGTTTGGGTCCTTGTAGTTTTTTTACAAACTCAACAGCTTCATTTACTGCCGCATAATCGGGGACTCTATCTAAAAATAGTATCTGGTATAATGCTACTCTCAATCCGTTTTTTAAATTGGGAATGGCCTTTGAAAATGTGCCTTTATAAAATCCGTTTAATATCCAGTCAAGTCTTCCCATCCATCTAATTACACCGTGAACGATTTCGTAGAGCAGTGCCTTGTCTGGTCCGCGCAATTCTGTATTCTTCATTTCATTATCCAATAATCGATCTAGATAGGCATCGGTACGTTCAACGCGATTTAATATTTTTACTGATAAACCACGAACACCATCATAAAGATTTTTAACAGAATGATATTCAAGTTTAATTTCGGTATTCTCTTTAATTACTTTTATCCTTTCTTTCTATAGAAGTAAAATTGTAAATCTCTTCAAAAAGTTTCTCATCCTCAGGAAGTAGATCCAGATTCCTACGTTCCATCACAATCCTAGCTGTTTCAATACTTTTATTTACCTTATAAGTGGATATGTTTTCAGACCCTCCCCAGGAGAATGAGGGAATATATTTTGGGGGAAATCCAGAACCAAAAATATTTGATGAAAAGCCAACTATAGTTCCTGTGTTAAACATTGTATTAATTGCCGTTTTAGTATGATCTCCGATTAGTACACCTAAAAACAGGGAACCGGTATCGATAGTTTTTCCGTTTAATTTTACCTTTATCGTGCTGTAATTATTTTTTAGATCACTGCAATTAGTATCAGCACCAAGGTTTACCCAACTTCCCAAATAGGAATGCCCTATAAAACCCGAATGTTGTTTGTTGGAATAAGGCATGATGATTGAATCCTCAACTTCACCTCCAATCTTGCAAACTCTGCCAATACTTACATTCTTATAAATGGCTGCCCCGCTTTTTATTGTTGAATTATTTCCGATATAAACCGGACCTTCAATAACAGCATTGGGATAAATAAAAACGTTCTCATCAATATAAACCGGACCATTGGATGCATCAATAACAACACCTGGTTTAATAGTTACATTATTTTTAATGAATATATTTTTTAAGTTAATAAAATTTACATTATCAAATTTTTCTGAACCCATAAATTCAGAATTTGCTTGTATTAAAACCTGAACATCATGCAGTAATTCAGAACCGTTGTCCGTAATCATTTCCCACAAATAATTGCAAACTTTTACATCAATATTTTTAGTTGTCAATTCAAAGAAAGAATTAAGATTAATAACACCATTCAGTTCTTTTTTAAACGCAATAAGATTACCTTTCGATAATTTTAATGCGATGATTTCATCACCGCATTTATAAATACAATCTTCGGATTCTTCTGCGGAAAAAATTCCGAGAAGCTTTCCTGATGAAACTACTCTGCCGTTTATAAATAAACAGGAATCATCGGTAATTTTGTTCACGTCTAAATCGGGATATTGCAGTTTCAATGTCTCTTCCAGATATTTCCTGCAGTGTAGTGAGAATCGATAACCGGAAAATTCTCTTGCGATTTTTTCCCTTAACGTATTGATCCCGCACACTAGCTCATAAACCGGTCTTGAATAGGTAAGCGGATAAAAGTTTGAATATTTTTCGTCTTCAAAAATGCAGATTTGCATTTATCAATCTCATTTAAATTTTAAAATCAAATTTAATGTTTTTTACTCTAAGAATCTTTAATATTATTCTGTGTAATTTTTTCTATGCCCTTCATTTAGGGATTAATAAAATAATGCGACACCGCCATTGACCGAACCATTTTTTTAGGAAAGAGAGTTTCTTTTTGAGGAATAATCTCTTTGTGATTCATAGTGACTTTGTAGTATTGAATGTCTTTTTCCTTAAGAATCTTTTTTTTGCTACTGTGATTCAAAGTGGTAAAGGTTTCACAAAGGTCTGTCGATAAAATTTACTTTAAAACAAAAAAAGCCAGATAAACCGGCGTTAAAATCAAATTGTTCAAAACGAAATTTATTTTTCCGCTGATTTTTTCTTTTGATATTTTTTCTTAAACTTCTCGACCCTTCCTGCCGTATCAAGAAGTTTTTGCTTACCTGTAAAGAATGGATGTGAACCGCTGGAAATTTCCAACTTTACCAAAGGGTAAGTATTCCCATCAGTCCATTTAACTGTATCATGCGTCTTAATTGTTGATTTGGAAAGTATAGCAAAATCACAGGACGGATCCTTAAAAACAACTGGTCTGTATTCGGGATGAATACCTTTTTTCATAATAATAATCCTAACTTTTTATCAATTTTTCAAGCAGTAAATATAAAAATCCTACTTATTAAAAACAAAGAAAATGACTGATTTTCTAATAAATCTCACTCCAACTTTTCAATTTTCTTTAGAATTTGAACTTTTTTCTTAAGTTCTAAAATCTTTTTCTTCTCTTCTTTAGTATGATATACCTGCCTGAAATTCAGTCCGGATTTCCTGATAGCAATACCGGTGGCTAATGGTGCCGAAACTTCATCGGTGGTTGTAATTTCTGTTTCTGCTGTTAATGTTGATTCAGACGGGGAAAATTCCCTTCCGGCTAATAAGTCATTATCAGAAGATCTTTCCTTTAATAACTTTTCAGTTCTTACCCCACTATTTTTTTTATCGGCAAAAACATCTTTTTCTACCAGATCACTTTTTTCATTTAAATTATCCTCTGGAATCACCGATTCATTCTTATCAGAGACCAACACTACATCCTCACGTATTTTCGGTTCCATTAAAAACGGGTTATCTGCTTCTTCTGAATTAGTATTGACCATTAAGAATATAACTATTGCAGCGGCAGCTAATCCAAAAGAAGGAATTAACCGTGATGGGGTAAAAAATCTTTTGATTTTTCGCTTTTCTTCCTTCACAGACTTCTCAGCATTTAGTTTTCTTTTTAAGTCGGCTTCAAAATTTGGGGGTGCTTTTAACTTCTGAAGACCTTTGAGTGTTTTGATCACTTCATTATATTTTTTTTCATCGTCATTCATTTTTATAACTATTCTTTGTAAATATCTTTTAATAATTTCTGTAATTTAGCTCTTCCGCGGTTTATTCTCGATTTTACGGTGCCTTCATTCAACCCGGTTATTTTTGCAATTTCCTCATAACTCATTCCCTGTATATCTCTTAAGATAACAACTTCTCTAAAAACTTCTTTCACTTTTAACAATGCCTTTTGAATTATCTCATCCTTAATTCCGCTGTCGGTCATCACATCGGGGCGATAGCTTTCATCTGGAATATCGAATACTTTGTGATCTTCTCCGTAATCGTTTATTGATATAAAACTTCTGCGTTTCCGTCTTCTGTATTCTGTACGGGCTAAATTGCCGGCAATTGTGTAAATCCAGGTGGAAAACTTTGCAACATTGCTGTAATTATTTTTATACCTGTAAAACTTTATCATTGTTTCCTGCACAACATCCGTACAAGCATCAAAATCACCCAGGAAACGGAACACATAATTGGTTAAAGGATTTTTGTAACGCTGCACTAAAATTTCAAATGCTCTTTCATTATTGGTTTGCTGAAGATCGGCAATTAGTTCTTCATCTGAAAAAGCGTTAAGATTTTTCCCGTTTCGGGATCCCGCATCGCGGTTGATATCCATTAACTAAAATTATACTATTAAATGAGAATTTTGTTTCCTCTGCTATACAAATTAATCAAAAAAGGTGAGATTGAGAAAAGTTTAGATATTATTGAAGAGCCGGAATGATATATCCCGTCTCTGCTAAAGAAGATTATTTGAGAAGAATAAGTTTTTTTGTTGCCATAAAATTCCCGGAAGTAATTCTATAGAAATAAATACAGCTTGATAAATTTGATGCGTCGAATTTAACCGTATAATTTTCGCCAGGCTTCTGCTCATTAATTAATGTTGCCACTTCTTCGCCGATAATATCATAAATTATTAGGTTATTCAAAGGATTCTATAGTGATACCATTAGTCTAATCGCTTTTGTCGGTCTGCCAAAATTAACGTAATATTTTTCAAACTATTTCTCTATTTCCCCCCAAGGCATTTTATCAGAAAATTGATATAATGGCTCTTTGGGGTTTAATATCTCTTTCAATCCTTGATACAAGAATGTACTCTGACTTTGATTTGGTGAGTTGCTTTTCATTAAAAGCTGTCCTTATTTTCATAATTATTTTGCAAGGGTTTAACTACAATTTATTAATTTCTTGCAATACTTGACAACTCTTTTTTTTCTTTTCCTACTGCTTTTTTTCTTCTTCTCTAAGCTTTATACACTTTTTAAGGATTGACTAAATAAATTTAATTCTCTATAATTTACATGTAAGAGATTTCCCTATCAAATTGTAAAGGTGTTATGTATATTTTTAAATGAAAACGGAATTAAAAGAGGATTAAAATGAAAAGACTAAAAATGTTTATAACAGTCGCTTTTATCGGCTGCTCAATTGGTTTCGCTCAGGAAGTTACTGATGCTGCCGGCAAAGATAATCTTTACAATACACAGGTTAAGGTTTTTCACTCTCAAATAATTGATGATGATTTTTATCTGTATATAAGCTTGCCGGATGATTACGATAAATCGGATAAAAAATATCCTGTTCTGTATTTGCTGGATGCAGATGTTGCTTTTGGAATGGCAGCAAGTATAGCGAGATACCTTCAGTTCGGTAACACTATTCCTGAATTAATTATTGTTGGTATAGGATACGGTGGATTGAAAAAAAATGAAGGAAATATGAGAAACAGAGATCAAACCATCTCATCCAAAAAAGGAAGACCGGGAACGGGTGGTGCCCCAAAGTTTCGCACTTTTCTTAAAGAAGAATTGATCCCATATATAGAAAACACATACAGAGCCAACCCTAAGGATAGAACAATAAATGGATATTCTCTCGGCGCCTTGTTTGCTATTTATACTTTATTTACCGAACCGGAATTGTTTAACCGTTACATTATCGGAAGTCCGCACTTATCATGGGATGAGTATAGAATATTTACTTTTCAAGAAGAAGCATTTGAAAAGATGGATGATATAGATGCCAAAGTTTTTATATCTGTTGGAAGTGAAGAAGATGAAGAAATTTATTTTCAGCCCATCGATGAAATGGTAACTTTGATTAATGAAAAAGGATATGAAAGTTTAAAGATGGAAACAAAAGTATTCGACGGCGGAACTCATCTTATTTGCCCGCCCGAAGCACTTTCCTATGGATTGGTATCGGTATTTAGTAAGGAAAAGTGACAAACAGATTCAAAGGTAAAAGTCAACTTAGCATTCAACCATACAATCATTCCCTCTATCCCGGGCGGAATGGTTGAATTGGTGTATGACTGAATGAGTTTAAGTTGGGTGCATTTTATTTTTTAATGCAGCTCTCCCCACATCTTTTCTCCCGCAGTTATTTTTAGGCGAAGATAATTCTGCTTTGGAGGCAGAGGACATGTTGCATACTTCGTAAATACACAGGGCGGATTGTATGCTATGTTAAAATCTAAAATTACTTTGTTATTAGAATCGGGGTTATCGGTATAAAGAAATCTTCCTGCGCCGTAAGTTTCTTTACCGCTTGTTTCATCCGCAAAGATAATAAAGAACCCGCTTCTGCTCTCAATCGCATCAAGTTTATAACTCTTTCCGTCTTTCGTGAAGAACAATGCGCCGGGTGATTTATCTACTTCTGTTGTTCCTAAAATGTTGGGAATTAATATTTGTTTCGGAGGATCATAAGGTTTAAATGTTGCCTCAATGCGCCAATCTTCGTTAATCGGGTAAATATTGATATCTTTAAATTCTTTTAGTATTGGAGATTCAACATCACGCAATCTTATACCGTATCTATCACCTCTTTTAATAATGTACCAGCGAAGTGACCCCGAAGCAAGTGTAGCGTGCTTTCCTGTTAGATCGTCTTTCAATTCCAGCTCAGTTACTTTTACACCGTTATTCAATACATTAACACCATCCGCAGATTTAAAAGTTAATACACTGTCTTTTAATATTATCGTTCCAATTTTTGAAGGACTGTTAGCGGGAAACTTGATATCATTTTTTTCCGAAGAGCCAAATGTGTTCTCGCCCTCTTTAAGCCAGTAAAGTCCTACGAGGCTAAGCCAGCCGGTATCTTTCTTTAATCTCTCAATCCGTTTTTGATGCCATTGTTCAATTTCAGCAATGTATTCGGGAGTCCCTTTTGGTTCAGGTTCTTTTTCTGTACAGGAGAGGGATGTTAAAATAATGGTTGTGGCCAATAAAATATTTTTTAGTGTGTCCATAATTTTCTTTTGTTTTTAAGATTGGCTGAAAAAGTAAAGTATAATTTTAGAAAGTGCAAACAGAAAATTATTACTCGTATTTAGTAATAGTATGCAGATTTATTATGATTTATTAAGATTAATGCAGATCATAATGTATCATAACTGATCTTAATTAATCAGTGTACCAGTTTTGTTTTTTGGATACTAACGCAGTAAAATCATCTTCCTGGTTTCAGTATAATCTTCCGCACTCAATTGATAGAAATAAATTCCACTCGTTAATCCGCTTCCATCGAAATCAACCTCATATTCGCCAGCAGGTTTTTCTTCACTAACTATTGTTGATATTTCATTTCCTAATACATCATAAACTCTAAGCATAACAAAACTTAATTCTGGAATTTCGTATTTAATCATTGTTGTTGGATTGAATGGATTGGGATAGTTTTGAAATAGTTCAAAGTCATCAGTTATAGTTGGTTCATCATCTACTGAGACTACAGTAGGATTTATCAGAGCAGTTTTATTTCCACCGACTGCCAATGCTGGACCAAATCCAACACCTTGAACACTAATTAACTTGTTTGGTGTGAGCCAATCGTTATCAATAACCCATGTCTCTCCTGCATCTATAGTTCTTAAAATCAGACCATCATCTCCAACAACCCATCCATATCGTCCCACAAGATTAATATCATTTAAATTTCTTTTAAGAGTATCCGGATTCTGTTTTTGTATCCAGTTTTTTCCGCCATCTGAAGTAAGTGCAATATAACCAGAGTCTCCAACTACCCAGCCATAAAACTGAAAGTCTATATGGATACTATTTAAAGGAACAGATGTAGTGAATTGTTTGGTAATGATATTTCCATCATAAAAATAGATTGAAGAATCACCGCAAAACCAAACATTATTGATCTGGGGAGAACTTATAGCTGAGAAATTGACAGATAAGCCGCTACTTAAATCCATTAGAATAGTATCATTTATAGCCCATAGGGCACCATCATCACCGCAAATGTATCCGATTGGATTGAAATTGAAATCAATGATGAAACTGATATCGTTTATTGGTTTTCCGATTGAACCAATGTTAATCCAGTTATCAAAAATATCAGTAGTCTTAAACACAATACCATCAATCCCTCCTGCATAGCCAATAGTATAATAATAAAAATTGATTGTGGTTATTGGACTTTGTGTGTTCTGCACTTCCCAGGTTTGACCACTATCAGTTGTTCTATAAATTTCAGGATTTGAAGATGAAGATATCCATCCTACCCATCTACTAATTAAATAGGCATCTGATAAATTATTGAGGCTATCCCCCGGGATTCGATTGCTAATGTTTTCCCATTCCGTATATTGGGAATATAAGTTTATAGTTGGGAAAAGAAACAGAAGTGCAAGAATTAAAAGAAATATTTTTTTCAATTTACAGCACCTCCCTTTTGTTATTCATCCCAACGATAATGAATTTAAAGCCAAGTTGCAATACTAATCAGATTATTGTTCATTGTTAATTACCAATTGTTTGCTGTCAACTAATAATCCTAAAACCCCCTTCTCAATCCATTACTAAAAGCATTATCAACAACCTCTTTATATTCGGATGGTGTAATTCTTCTGTTAAGCTTTTCTAATTTTGTTTAAGATTTATTAACAGAGCTAAACTATAAGCCGCCGCAGCAAAAATCATCACCCAAACAAAGCCCAATTCAATTGCAATTATAGTTGCAAGAACAACACTTATAACAGAGAATAAACCGTTAATACCCCATGCCCAAGGGACCTGGCTTTCATTGCGTTCAGAAAGCATCCTCAGTCCTAACGGAAATGGCATTCCCATAAAAAATGCAAGCGGGGCTATTAATAAAGCTGTAAAAATTATTTTAACGGGTAAAGTGAAAATAATAGTTGTTTTAAGTAAGGAGGGAAGAATAACAGTATAAATTATTAAAGCGATAACTATAAAAGATATAATTCCAATTATGCGGTTCGGCTTAGCTTGTAACTTTTGTGATAAAAGACTGCCGAAACCGGAAGAGATCAGCATCAAACTAACAACTGCAGCTGCGGCATAAATTAGGTTTCCAAAGTAAAGTGTAAACCGTTGAATAAAAATTATTTCGATAAACATGTAACCTGTTCCCAATCCACTAAAATAAATCAGTGCCCAAAAATTATTTCCGCCTTTCCAGCCAATCTTAACAAGCGGGAGGATTATAAGTATTAAAGCAAAAAATACTATTAAAATAAAAGTCAAATAAAGCAGAATGTAACCCACTTCGAAAAAAGGAACAGACTGATTACCAAAAAATTCTGCAAGCTGTGAAATACTTTTCCACTTTAAAAATTGTGAAAAGTAGGGCTTGTTATCAACTGCGGGTTTTATGTTGAAGGGATATTCTGAATAAACTTTTTCTCTTTCTTCGGGTGATGCAAGTATTTTATCAATCATCGTGTAGAGTGATTTATCCTGCAGCTTGTTAAACTTCTCTCTTTCATCAGCATTAATTCCGGGAAGAATAACAGGATCGAAATTCATCTTATTGCAAAACTCACGGATGACCTTTATTTCTTCTTCTTTAAAAGGAGTGCGCTTAATTGCAAAGGTAATCGTATTCCAGTTTTTTATTGCGGCAATATGTTCAATAGGATTATTATTATTCTGTTCTAAAGCTTCTGCAAAGGCAGCTGTAATTTTAAGAGGATTTCTGTAAGGATAATCAATCCATGTTGTAATGCCAATAATACCATCATCTTTTAAATTGCTCAACATCTCACCGAATGCTTCTGTAGTTAGCAGGTATTGTTCCTGTAAAGCAAACATTCCCGATGTTCCCCCGAACGCACCGATAATTGGAAGTGTTATCACATCAAACTTCGCGTGGGAAGCTTGAAGAAAAGTTCGCGCAGAGATATTTCTTATTTGGACAGATGGCTTATTATAAATCGAGTCAACTTCATTTGAAAAATCACCGCTCAGTAAATTGAGCAAGGCTTTGTTTGGTTCAACAGCAATAACATTCTCAGTGTTATTTAATAGGGCAATGTTAACCTGTCTGCCTGTCCCTGAGCCAAGCACAAGTACATCAGTTCTTTTGCCAATTACATAAGGAATCATTTCGGTCGAGTAAGCGATGTACTTTAAAGAATCACTTTCCGAAGAAATTAAAGGACCCAGCCAATCTCCATTATTAAATGCGGCGTTGTTAACAGATACCATCCCCGGGTATTTAATACTTAATCCCGGTGCGTACCTTAAATACGGCGTTGAAACAATTTCGATAGTACCATAAGGAGAACTTACCCTTTTAATAATTTTTGTTCCAGGCAAATTTAATGTTTTTGATATGCTTTTATATTCGGAAACATTTAATGAAGGAGAGCTTATGTAAAAAAATGAAAGTGCAGCAACCGTAGCAGCCACGATTATAGAAAATCCGGGTCTCAAATGTTTTGGTATAATAACTAATCCGGCAAAGAGAGCAATTGTTGCTACAACAGCAGGAAGCTTTTCCGGGAAGAACCACCACATTGCGCCAACTGCAAGCACACCGCCAATGCCCGATCCGACCATGTTTGCAAAGTAAAGCGAACCAATTTTTTCCACATGCTTAACGAAGATTAACCCGATGGATAACGCCCCAAAGAAAAAGGGCAATAAAAAAATCATATAAGTAGCAATAAGTTTCCAGAGGTGGGATATATCTGCGAAGAGCAGGTAAGAATCAAAACTGAAAAGTGATGTTTGAGATATTGTAACAGACACAGACATAAGCAGGCTTGTAATAACCATCAGCCACGGAAGTAATTTATCAGTTTTATTCAATAGATATTTACTGAATAAAGAAATGAAAGTACCTGCCGCACCAAATCCAAGCATAGCAACCGAGATGACCATATAAGCAAAATGATACCACTGAACGATAGAAAGAATCTGTATCAGCACAAGCTGAAAAGCTATAATTGAAACTGAAAGCAGTGCGAGCGAAACGGAGAGCCTAACTAAATGTGCATTATCGTTTTTCAATTCCCCCTCGTAAACGGAACAAAACGTACGGGCAGAAGGCTGGTTGTGGTTATGTCTTCGCCTTCTTTCTCTATTAGGATGAGAGTCTGATTTAGAAAAGGAGAACCAACTGGAATAATCATCTTACCGCCGTCTTTTAATTGTTCAATTAAGGGTGGTGGGATGTATTCTGAAGCAGCAGTTACAATTATTGCATCGAAGGGTGCAAAATCTTTCCAGCCGTAATAGCCGTCTGCATTTTTGCAGATGACATTTTTATAACCAAGCCCGCGCAGTCTTTCGCTTGCGGAATTATACAGTTCTGTTATGATTTCTATCGTGTAAACATCACTTACAATTTCGGAAAGTACAGCAGCTTGATAACCGGAACCGGTTCCGATTTCTAAAACTTTAAATTCTTTTTCAGGATCAATTGCTGCAGTCATGTATGCAACAATGTATGGCTGCGAGATCGTTTGACCGAAACCAATTGGAAGCGGTCCGTCATTGTATGCTCGTTCAAGAAGATTAGGTGGTACAAATTTATGGCGTGGAACTGCAAGCATTGCATCGAGTGTTGGTTGATTGTTAATTCCCCTGTTTTCAATCTGCCTGCCCACCATAGATTCTCTGTCGCTTTTATATTGATCATTCTGTGGAGAGCAGGAGAGAAAAAGCAATATGCTGATAATTATGTTAAACATTTCTTTTAAAATTAATATTTTCACAAACTTAAAAGCTTAATCTTATTTAAACTTACTTAAAATTTAAGATTAATGAGTCTGGTTCAAAAGTGCTTTGTGAACGCTTCGTGTCTTTGTGGCAGAAAAGTGATTATAGTACAAAATCAGTTTCAGTTTTGCCGCGAAGTCACGAAGTCTCAAAGGAAACACCAAATATATTTACTTTTGAGATGCTCTTATTTAAGTAACTGCTTGATAAAAAGTGAATACAAAGATAAATTTCATTCGAATAAACTATTTAATTAAGATAAAGCCCAATAAAGGGAGATTAAAAATGAATTACAAACTATTCGGCAAAAGCGGTCTGCGCGTTTCTGAGCTAGCTCTTGGAACAATGACATTTGGTGAAGAATGGGGATGGGGTGCAAACAAAGAGGAAAGCAAAAAGGTATTTGATACGTATGCTAAAGCGGGCGGTAATTTTATTGATACTGCAAACCGCTACACTGAAGGAACGTCGGAAGAGTATGTAGGCGAATTTATTAAAGCGGATAGAGAACACTTTGTTCTGGCAACTAAATACACACTATTCATGAGAAGAGATGATCCAAACTTTTCAGGCAACCATCGTAAAAATATGGTGCAGGCACTCGAAGCAAGTTTGAAAAGACTTGATACGGACTTTATCGATCTTTACTGGCTGCATGCATGGGATTTTACAACTCCCGAAGATGAAGTTCTGCGCGCACTCGATGATATGGTTAGAGCAGGTAAGATTCTTTATATTGGAATATCTGACACTCCTGCCTGGATAGTTTCACGAATGAACGCCATTGCCGAATTGAGAGGATGGACTCAGTTTGTTGGATTGCAGATAAAATATAGTCTGCTGGAAAGGACAGTTGAAAGAGAACTTCTTCCTATGGCGCGTAAACTTGATATGGCTGTGACTCCATGGGCAGTTTTAGGCGGAGGAATTCTATCCGGTAAATACAATAAAAATAAAGATGAAGAGGGACGTGCCAAAATCTATAAATCAATAAACGATGATAATTTAAAAATTACCGCAGAAGTAATAAAAGTTGCAGAGGAAATTGGCAATACACCTTCGCAGGTTGCATTAAACTGGGTACGACAGCAGCCGGGAGTCATCATTCCGATTATCGGAGCTAAAACAGAAAAGCAGTTAAAAGATAATTTGGAATGTTTAAACTTCACATTAAGCGAAAAACATATGACACGGCTCAGTGAAACAAGCAAGATTGATATGGGATTCCCGCACGATTTTCTTAAATCTGAAACGATCGTTGATATTATATATGGCGGGACTGAAGATAAAATAGATAATCATCATAAATATTAAATAAAAAACAGAACGCTGATTTTTATGATCTTTTGTGATCTGCGC
>SMVA01391667.1_pt1 | contig 19659 bp, 19 predicted proteins | sample 2456451 | NCBI WGS metagenome assembly SMVA01 (sample SAMN11095933, study PRJNA526329) | marine sediment metagenome | biome: Marine sediment; feature: Surficial sediment; material: Deep marine sediment; isolation source: Hadal surficial sediment | place: Pacific Ocean | collected 2014-05 | depth... | reverse complement strand
TAAGAATTAATGAAACAAAAAATGAAACGGTTGGTGAGAATATTCTTTTAAGCAGTTCAAATGTTAGAAATATTACAAATGATGCAGAAATAATTCCAATAAGAATTCCGGAATAGAAATAATCAGAAATAATTAAATTAACCAGTCCAAGTATAATCGAATATATCGAACCTGTGAAAGGATCGATTTGCAGGGTTGCATTTAAAAAACTTTTTGCCGCTGGCACACAACTCCAAAAGAAATCTGTTTCTGCACCATAATCACCAACCTTGTGGAATTGAAAACTTAGTACTAAAAGAATTACAAAGTAAGTGTCCGCCAATAACAGTCCGAAATAAGAAGATTCTATTAATCTGGTAAAAGATTCTTTTACGGTAATTTTATCTTTTTGTAAGGGATTCTTTTTTTTAGTTTTTTTTACTGATTTATTTTTCGCCACTGGAATTTAGAGGAGATAATTGAGTTTACTACATATTAACTCATGCTACGCAAAATCTGTTTTTGACTTGCCACGTCCTTTAGGGCGTGGGTTAAAAAGTCCTCAATGTTCTGGACTTTAGTCCAAAAAAAACAAAACAATATGGGCTAAAGCCCGGTTTTCGTAGTGTCTTTTTGCCACGACTTAAAAGTCGTGGCAATTCACATAATATTGCGTAACGTGAGATATTAATACAGCAATATTTTATTAAGCAATTTATTTTTATACCTGTAAATTAGTTATTAAAAAGAAAAATAAATTCTTTTTCTATTTAAAATTATTCCTTTTTTAGGTTAACATTTCTTAGTAATTTGATTTTGATATTCGCGCTCAGGATATTTTTTAAGATCTGATAAAAGGTTATGTTGTTGAAAACTTCGTTATTTTTCATTTGCCTTATTTTATTTTATGTCCCACTATGTTTTGCACAGGGTAAAGTTGATACATTGGAATATCTTGCACGAGAGCAAACGGGTAATAAGTTTTTTTCAAATTTTAATAAAGTCCTTAACACGTTTTATTTAAACACCGGATTCAATTTATTTGGTCAGTATTCTGGATTAACAATCAATTTGAATGAAAATTTCAGATCATCTTTTTTTCGTTCGACAACGCAAAGTACACGGGATGAACAATATTTCGGACTTACCGGAAAGCACAAAATAACTAAAGGGTTTGATCTTGGTCTTTCTGCCAGCAGTATTATTCTATCGGATAATAGAAATATTCAGCTAAATCAGGCAACTACAAATTATTTATCTCTGTTTAGTAATATTCATTTTTCCAATGATATTTCGTTTTCACCTTTTGGCGGATATACTACGAACCAACAATTGGGTGCAACAGACACAGGACCTCTTTATGGCTTTGAAGGTTTAATGACTAATCTTAAGTTTCCTGATTTTACAATTAGTTCAAATTTTAAATTCAGGAATGAGGATATTCTTCCAAGAAGAAATTTGATACGATATTTTGATTTATCTTTAGTAAATCCTTTCAACAACCATGTAACAAATTTTATTACTGGAAGCTATTCCAGTATAAGAAAAGATTTTTATTTCCCAGCTGATTCAATCACATCATCTGTGTTTGATGTAATAAATAACATAGAAAGCAGAACAGAAAATATTTTCTATGCCGAAGACAGATTGCGATATAATAATTTTATTAAGAATATAGACCTGGAAATTTTAGGCGGAGTTAAATGGCGCACAATTGATCGTGATAAAAGATATCAGACAGTTGAGGTACAATCAGGAGCTATATTCAACAAAAAAATTGAAGAATTGATATTAAATTTTGAATCATCATTTATTTACAATTCTTCCTTCTTCGATGGAACTTTAAAAATTAACCTGGCAGAAAGGGACGAGAAACATATAACCAAGCCCTTTAATGGTGCTGATGAAATATTTTTTAATGATCGGTCTGAAATCGAGAGAAAAAAAAATAACAACTCTGTAAGGGCAACAATTTCGTTTTCTGGTAATTTTAAACTCTCAAGATCTGATAGAATCATACTAAGTCTCTATCACAATAAACTCCGCTATGATACACCCAGCCAGAATAATGACGACGACAGAGATGAACTTCTCACAATTATCCGGCTCAGCTATTTAAAAGATCTCTCACCTTTTTTTCAAATATTTATAAATTCCGAAGCAACAATTAGTCATGTGGTTTACCTGTTTGCAAGCCGCAGCTCAAATAATAATGTTAATGATGTGCTGCGTCTATCTGCCGGCGGATATTACAGGGGAGTAAATGTATCTTCATTAAACACCTTTGAAGTGTCAGCAAATTATACCATTTTTGATTTTGAAGATCGAATTTCAAATTTAAGAAGTTTTTCATTCAGGCAATTTACCGCTACTGATTCGAGTAGTATTACCCTGAGTAAAAAATTGGCTTTTATAATAACAGGGTATATTAAACTTTCAGAGAATGCAGATTTAAATTGGGGAGAGTTTTCTGAAAGACCCGTAAGGTTTTTAAGTGAAATATTTGCAGATTTAAAAATCGTGCATAAATATAATAAATTATTCCTTGGTGCCGGAGTAAGATATTTTTCACTGAACACTTTTAGTTACAATGGGCTTACAAGAGTACCGGATACAAAATTTTCTAGCGTTGGCCCTTTAATAGAAATATTATATAATGTGTACAATTCTCTATATCTAAAAATTGACGGTTGGTATGAATTCATCTCGATCAATGATACTCCTGATAGAGAAAGAGCAAATTTTACTATGGCAATGAATTGGAATTTTTAAAATTGAAAATTTCCAAAATTTCATTATTTTAATCTATATCATTTTAGGTAATAATTGGCAGAAGAAAATTACAATGTAGAAATAGAAAGCAACCCTAACAATCTAATTACTGTTGAGGAGTTTGTAAACTATTTCTGTAAAGATATTAACTTAACTGATGACCAGCTTGCGAATGTTCTGCTGGCAGTTACAGAAGCTACAACCAATGCTATAATTCACGCAAACAAATGTGACCAAAGTAAGATGGTAACAATTGATGTAAAGGTAAATGAAACAAAATTGGTTGTAAAGATTAAAGACGAGGGGGAAGGATTTGATCCCACCGACATCCCGGACCCAACTGAACCGGAAAATCTTTTAAATGAATCCGGACGGGGAGTATATTTGATGCGTGTTTATATGGATAACGTGGAATATAATTTAACACCATCGGGGATGGAAATCATTCTTACATTAAATCTCTAATACAATTTTTTCTGGATTACATTTTTTAACACTTCGTTTATTAGTCTTACAAATTTTCTTTATTTTAATATTCAATATTCTTAATATTAATTAGTGGGAGTTAAAATGAATAAGAAAAAAATAGCATTAATCGGAGGGGGACAAATCGGCGGTGTATTGGCACAATTAATTGCACAAAGGCAGCTTGGCGATATTGTGATGTTTGATATTGTTGAAGACCTGCCTCAGGGAAAAACCCTTGATATTGGAGAAGCATCACGGATAGATGGGTTTGATACAAAAGTTTCCGGAACTAACAATTATAAAGATATTGCTGATTCCGACCTTATTATAATAACTGCAGGTTTACCACGAAAACCCGGCATGAGCCGTGACGATCTTCTTACAACAAATTCGAAGATCATGAAATCTGTGGCTGAGGGGGTAAAAGCTAATGCTCCTGATGCAATAGTTATAATCATCTCAAATCCACTTGATGCAATGGTTACACTTTTTAAGAAAGTGTCTGGATTACCACACCACAGGGTTTTGGGACAAGCAGGCATTTTAGATTCTTCAAGGTTTTCTACTTTCATTGCCTGGGAACTTGGAGTATCGGTTAAAGATATCAATACTATGGTATTAGGCGGGCATGGAGACACGATGGTCCCGATAGTTCGCTATGCCAACGTAAATGGACTTCCTGTAATGGAACTGCTTGAAAGAAAATACGGCGATGCAGTTAAAGCAAAAGAAGTAATGGATGCAATGCTTCAAAGAACAAAAAAAGCGGGTGGTGAAGTTGTTGCGCTGCTTAAAACAGGTTCAGCATTTTATTCTCCTGCTTCTGCAGCAGTTACAATGGCGGAAGCAATCATTTACGATGAGAAGAGATTATTACCTGTTTGTGCATTCTTGCAAGGTGAATTTGGAGTGGATGGATATTATGTTGGTGTGCCTGTAATACTTGGTAGTACCGGAGTAGAAAAGATAATTGAATTTGAACTGAATGAAGATGAGCAGAGTGCTTTTAATAATTCAATTAATTCAGTTAAAACTTTGGTTGGAGATATGGAACGATTGGGATTCTAGGTCTCCTCTTTTTATCTCTCCTCAGAAGGGAGAAAAAAATATTAAAACAAAAAACCCTCCTTAACCGGAGGGTTTTTTACGATAAAATATTTAGTAAAAACTTATGCGGGATAAACATTAACAAATTTTCTACCCCCTCTTTTTGTCACAAACTTTACAAATCCATCTGCAACAGCAAATAAAGTATCATCACCACCTTTTTGTACATTTACTCCAGGATGAAATTTCGTACCCCTTTGCCTTACTAAAATATTTCCTGCAATTACACTCTCGCCACCAAATCTTTTAACACCCAGATATTGAGGATTACTATCGCGACCATTTCTGGATGATCCCTGTCCTTTTTTATGAGCCATTCTTTACTCTCCTTCAACCTATCTTTGTAACTTCGATTTTTGTTAACTGTTGCCTGTGCCCATTAAATGTCCTATAACCTTTTCTTCGTTTTTTCTTAAACACAATTACCTTATCATCTTTTAAGTGTTCCAAAACTTTTGCAGTTACCTTAGCTCCTTTAACTAAAGGGTTGCCTACCTTTATATTCTTGTCATCACTAAGGATTAATACTTCCTTAAAAGTAATATTTTTATCGGTATCCTTTGATAATCTGGGGACATAATACGTATTATTTTCAGATACCTTAAATTGTTGTCCGGCTATATTTACAACAGCAAACATCTATACCTCTTTTTTGAAATTTAGAGTGTAAAGTTAGTTAAAAAAGAGAAATATGTCAATTTATGGTTTTAATTATCCGACTTGAATTGAGTGATAATTATCCACTATCATTTATTTAATTCAAAACTAAACTCACTTCCTTTGTTTAACACACTCTTCACTTCAATTGTGGAATTATGCGCTTCTAAAATGTGTTTAACAATTGCCAACCCCAAGCCAGTTCCCCCTACTGAGCGTGAACGTGCTTTATCAACCCTGTAAAATCTTTCAAAAATTCTGCCTACAGATTTATCAGGTATTCCAATCCCTGTATCCTTAATAATAAATTTTACAGATTTTTTATCCTCTTCCACAAATACTTCTACCTTTCCTTTTTCTGTATATTTGATTGCATTCTGAATGATATTAACAAAAACCTGTTTTAACTTTTCTTTATCACCCAATATTTCAAGGTCATCACGGGCTGGATGGTAAATTAGTTCCAAATCATTTTCTTTTGCAAGTGGAACCATTTCTTCCACTACTCTGCCTAAATATTCGTTTACAATAAAGTATCTATAACTCATTCTCAATTCACCTGATTCTATCATAGAAAGATCAATAAGATCGATCAAAAGATTACTTAGAGCAATAGTATGCTGATTTGCTTTCCGAAGAAATTGTTTGTTCACATTTGGATCATCTATGGCACCCTCTAAAAGTGTTTCGATATAGCCCTGAATAGTAAAAATTGGTGTTCTTAATTCATGTGAAACATTCGCAATAAATTGTGAACGCATTTTCTGAAGTTTATTAAGATATTCAATATCATTTTTACTCCTCTGATACATTTCTTTATTTCCTTTTCCAGGGAATCCGGGTTTTTTGTTAATACTATTTCATTAGTTGAGGAATACTTGTTTATAGTTATATTATTAATAATTGCTTTTATCTGACCAAGTTCTTTATTTCTTCCTTTGCCCACTTGAAATATTATTATCAAGCCGGATACAGCAAGTAAAATATAAGCGATGAGTAAATTTAGATTATACTCTGATAGTAGATAGAAAGTGACAATAACTATTAGTAAAAAAAGAATATATTCTTTTTATATAGACTAAGGAAGATCTGAGGTTGGATTTCATTTCATTCAACACTTTTAAATTTATATCCCACTCCTTTAATTGTTTCTATTAAATAAAAGTGTTTGCCTAATCTTTCGCGTATTTTTCTTACGTGAACATCAACAGTCCGATCTACTACAAAAACGCCTTCGCCCCAAACTTCTTTTAACAGCACATCCCTGCTGAATACCTTACCCGGATTACCTGCAAGAAAATATAACAGAATAAATTCTTTTCGTGGAAAAAATGTTTCAGTGCCATCAATATTTACCAAATACTTTTCTTTATCTATCAATAACGGTCCGATCTTTAACTGCATTAACTCACCCGAACCATATCTGTTAATCCTGGTTTTTCGCAGATTAGAATTAACTCGCGCAATTAATTTTTTGGGTGAGATTGGTTTTTGAATATAATCGTTTGCTCCAAGTTCCAGACCTTTTATTTCATCGGTCTCTTCCGATTTAGCAGTTAAAAATATTATCGGTACATCCTTAAAATCTTCTTTCTCTCTTATTTTTTTATAAACTTCATATCCATCAAGGTGAGGCATCATAATATCTAAAATAATTAAATCGGGGTTTTCAGATAATTTGTCAAGAGCCTCTAATCCATTATTACAACTATAACCTCTAACCCATTTGCTTCCAGATTGTATTTGAGGAAATCTAAAATGTCCGGTTCATCATCAACCAATAGTATCTTACTCATCTTCTAAGAAATCTTTACTTCATGATTGCTATCTGCTGATTTATACATTGCTTCAATCACTCTTAATCTTTCTACTGCTTGTTCTCCGGATGAAAAGATAGGATTCAACCCCCTAACGGCTCCAATAAAACTTTTAAGTTCATTCAGGTACGATTTTTTAAATAGGTGAGAAGGGCTCTCTGATAAGGTTGGTTTAAGATCAATAATTTGATTCTCAACTTTTTTATATAAATGTAAAGGTGTTGAAGTAACACTTCCTTTCGAACCATAAACCGATAATTGAAATAAATCTTTTTCCACCGGTAATGCCCAGCTTGTTTCAATATTAATAAGTTTTGAATTATCGCACCGAATAAAACTTATTGATGTATCTTCCAATGTTTTTTTGTTCTGGTAGAAATTTTGAGTTTGAACAGTTTTTACGTTTGGATAATCCATTAACCATAATGATAAATCGAGTAGAGAGATACCCAGATCGAGGATTACACCACCGCCCGCATCCTCCCTTTTCATAAACCATTTTTCTTCACTGCTCTGCCTTCTAATCCAAACAGCTCTTGCATAAAACGGATCCCCGATTTCCTTAGATTGAATTAGAGATTTTAACAATAAGGTATCAGGGCGGAACCTTAAATTCATCCCAACCATCAACTTTTTATTATTTTTCTTTGCTGCTTTAACAATTGCCGATGCTTCTTTAAATGTACGTGCAATAGGTTTCTCAACTAATAGGTCTTTCTTTGCATTTAAGCAATCGATTGCAATTTCTTTGTGTAAAGCAGTGGGAGTTGCTACAATAACTGCATCAACTTCACTTTTCACCAAAAGCTCGCGGTAATCTTTGTAACGTTCAGGGATATTAAACTTTTCAGCTATAGCATTAAGTCTGTTAGTTTTAATTTCTGCAACTGATTGAAGTACGACAGATTTAATTTTTAATAAATGTGGTAAATGAACAAGTTGAGCGACACCTCCCAATCCAATTATCGCAACTTTAACTTTATTCATAAAACAGCAACTCCCTGTTTAACATTTTTACTTTCGCAAAAAACCTTAACTCTTTTCGATATACCTTCAGGATCCATTTCTAAAAGCTGATGCAATTCTTGCTGAGTTCCATGATCAACAAATTTATCAGGGATCCCTATTCTTAAGATATCGTTCTTATAATTTTTATCAACAAAATATTCTGATACAGCACTTCCAAATCCACCGGGGAGATTGTTATCTTCAAGCGTAACAACTTTTGTAAACCTGGCAGCAATTTCATCCAATATGTTTGTATCGAGAGGTTTAGCAAATCGCATATTAAATACTGCTGCATTAACATTTTCGTACCCAAGTAACTCTTCTGCTTTTAGTGAATAATTTACCATAGTTCCTAAGGCTAATAGAGCTACATCTTCGCCTTCAACTAATAATTCACTTTTACCAATTTCAATTTTCTCAAATCCATCTTTTAGGGGCAAACCTAATGCCGAGCCCCTTGGATAGCGGATTGTAACAGGTCCATTGCAATGTTCAACTGCGGTATAAAGCATATCGCGCAATTCAGATTCATCTTTTGGAGCCATAATTATCATGCCTGGTATCAACCTTAAATAACCGAGATCTAAAACACCGTGATGAGTTGGACCATCAGCACCAACTAATCCTGCTCTATCCAAAACAAAAACAACATGTAATTTCTGAAGACTTACATCGTGTATAATTTGATCGAATCCTCTTTGCAGGAATGTTGAATAAATAGCAACGACAGGAATAATCCCCTGTGTGGCTAATCCCGCAGAAAAAGTGACTGCATGTGCCTCCGCAATACCAACATCAAAATACCTATCAGGGTGTTTTTCTTTAACAATATTCAAACCTGTGCCATCGGGCATTGCGGCTGTAATTCCAACAACGTTTTTGTTTTTGTTCATGATTTCCGCAAGTGCGTCACCAAATATTTTTGTGTATGAAGGATTTGTGCTTGATTTTTTTATGGCTTTACCGGTCAGTTTATCAAAGGGAGTAGATGCATGAAGTCTTTGGGAGTGACCCTCAGCCGGCTCATATCCCTTACCTTTTTGAGTAATGGTATGAACTAAAATGGGGCCTTTCAAATCTTTAACCTGATTAAATATTTTTATAAGCTGGTGTAAGTTATGCCCGTTAATAGGTCCGAAATATCTAAATCCTAAAGCTTCAAACAACATACCCGGAGTAATAAAAGACTTGATTCCGGTTTCAAGCCTTGCCGCAATTTTTCTAAGCCGGTCTCCAAAATTGTCAAGCTTTCCTGTTAGATCCCATATATGTCCTTTTAATTTATTATAATCCGGGTGCGCTATCATCTCAGTAAAATAGTTTGATAATTGCCAAACATTCGGAGCAATAGACATCTGGTTATCATTTAAGACAACAATAAGATCGGATTTGTTTAAACCCGAGTTATTCATTGCTTCATAAGCAATTCCACCGGTCATTGCTCCATCGCCGGTGATGGATATCACTTTCCTGTTCTCTTTTTTCATATCCCTTGCCAGCGCCATACCCAATGCTGCAGAAATTGATGTGGATGCATGACCCGCACCAAATGTATCGTATTCACTCTCATTTCTTTTCAGGAACCCGCTTATTCCGCCTAATTTTCTTATTCTCTTTAACGCTTCCCTTCTTCCAGTAATTATTTTATGCGGATAGGCTTGGTGGCCGGTATCCCAAACTACAAGATCATACGGTGTGTTAAAAACTTTATGTACTGCTACTGTTAGTTCTACAGCTCCCAATCCGCCGCCAAAATGCCCTCCAATTTCAGATATAGTATCAATCATATATTCACGTATGTCGGTGCATAATATTTTAAGATCAGCAAGTTCCAGATTCTTTAAATCCGCAGGTGAATCAACTGTGGATAAAACCGGATATTTCTTTTCAACTATCATTTATAATTTCTCCGTCTAATATTAATCTTCAACAAATTCATCATCTTCTTCTAATGCAATATCTGATAACTCACTTTTTAATTTTGTTATTTTTAACTCGGCTTTTTTAAGATTAGTTATACAGGTTTTGGATAACTTTATGCCTTCTTCAAAAAGCAATATTGCATCATCAAGACCAATTTCTTTACTTTCTAATAAGTTACTTATTTCTTCCAGTCTTGAAAGATTTTCCTCAAAATTATTTTTTATTTTTTTCTTACCCATTAAATATAAATATAATTTAAATCTATGTTCGCACTTTTATATTACCATCACTGAATATCAGTTGAGCACTTTTTTTACTTTCAAATTCTGATGCTCTAATAACATACTTAGAGTTCTGTTTAACCAAAACAAATCCCCGTTCTAATGTTTTTTTAATATTATATGTTTCAAGCACTTTTGAAAAAACTGATGTTTTATTTTTATAAGTCAGAATTTTAATTTCCGTATCGTTCAATATTCTGGAAATTAAAAAATCGATCTGCTGCTGCCGTCTTCTGACTAAATCCTTCGGATATCCGAAAGCATAGGAATTAACAATCGAATGAACCTTCCCACTTAAATCATTAATCATATTATTCATCAGACGAGTAGTATTATAGGCAAATTCAGAAATAAAGGCAATAATTTCATTCATATTCGGTGTCGCCAATTCCATTGCAATCGATGGTGTAGGAGCACGCAGATCAGCCACAAAATCTGAAATTGTAAAATCAATTTCATGTCCAACTCCACTAATTACTGGAATTATCGATTCATAAATTGCATGGGCTACTATCTCTTCGTTAAATGCCCATAAATCCTCAATTGAACCACCGCCTCTGCTAACAATTATCACATCAATATCCTTTACCTTATTTAATTGTTTTAAACTCTGGACAATTGATTCTGCAGCTCCGCCGCCCTGCATTGTTGCCGGTGCAATTATTAATTCCACCAACGGATAACGTCTTTCGGCAACACTTATCATATCTCTGAATGCTGCACCGTCTATGGCAGTAACTATTCCTATTTTTTGGGGGAACGATGGAATTGGTTTTTTATACTCCTCATCGAACAACCCTAATTCCTCAAGTTTCTGCTTCAGTTTCTCATATGCCTCCTGCAGTTCACCCATGCCGGCAGGTTTCATTGAGCGCACATCAATTTGATAATTACCACGCGGTGGATAGACTGTTATCCTACCGTTAACGATAACCTTCATACCATCCTGAGGTTTAACAGAAACATAATTATTGAATCCCTTCCACATCGTACAATTGATAACAGCATCAGCATCTTTAAGATTGAAGTACCAGTGCCCGGATACATGTGCCTTAAAATTTGATACCTCTCCTATTACAGCTATTCGTGAAAAATTCTTTTCTATGGAGAGTTTAATTTGATTTGTTAAATCAGAGATTGATAATATTTGAGATTCGAATTCTTGCGGCATAATGAAATGTAAGTTAATTATAATTACAAAGAAAATTAAAACTTAACGCTAAAACCGAGTGTTGGAAGTATCGGAAACATTGTAGTTGGCTCCCTTGCTAATACTAAGTTTTGCGTTACAAAATAATCGTAATTAAGAATATTTGAGCGGTTATAAACATTTATTACGTCGAGATAAAAAACCCAATCGAGCCCCCAATAATCTGCAAAGGCATTTAATCTTATATCGAGCCGGTGATATTCAGGTCTACGCCCGTTAAGTTTCACGTTTCCGAAATCAATATCATAAATCACCTCCTCTTCTCCGTTTGCATTTGCGGTTCCACTTCTGGTTGCTATTACTGGAGTTTCGGGTATTCCATCTAGATCTCTGTCTTCAGGAACAATCCTCGGTTTTATACCAATTGGTTCGCTTATAGGAAAGCCGGAACCATACTGCCATCTAACGCCAATCTCTAACCAGTTGTTAACCCTGTAATCCAAAACAACGTTTACAGTATTCCGCTGATCGAATCTGAAAGGAAGCTTTACACCATTTTCGTAACGATTGGCAAAAGCAAATGCGTAGGAAATCCAGCCGGATAATCGGCTGTTATTAAGAACATTTCTCTTCGCCAATAAAATTTCAAACCCGTATGCTTCACCAATCGAACCATTAATTGGAATTTGAGTCGCAGAATCTCCCCTCACAGTGGCAGGTAAACTCCAGCCGGAAGGATACTTCGGATCTTTGCCGGGAATTTCCTCGGTTACAAATAAATTTCCGCCAACAACATTCGGAATATATAAATCCGCAAAATCTTTATAATAACCTTCAAGCCGAATATTCCATTCACTCGAAAGCCATCGTTCGATACCTGCCACATAATGAACAGCTTTTTCAGCATTTAGCTTTGTTGTGAATTCATCTGCAAGATCATAAAGAATGCCTTGATCACGCAGTTTTTCATATCCCGGTGATTGATAATAAATTCCCCAAGTAGTTCTTAAAGTTGTTATGTCATCAATAGCATATGATAATGATAATCTCGGTGCAATGTATGCTTTGTCTAAAATATCGTAGTAATCAAATCTTAAACTTGGTTGAATAAAAAAGTTATCAGTTATTTTATAGTTATCCTGAAGATAAGCGCGGTATCGGTTGTAAAATTTAACATCTTTCAAATCGGTTAACACAGAACGGAACTGAGGATTGGCAGCAAAGATCGCATCTAATTGGGGGTCGAGATCAAAATTGAAATTGATGACAGTTTCCATAAAATCTGCACCAACTCCTGCATCAAATATATGATCACCAACGAGATACGAAATTTTATCATCAACCGAATATTTTGAATAGGAAAAAATTCCATCAAAACTTAAGCCCAGAAGATACGGGGCAAGTGTATCCGGTATTGAATTGTCAAAACTACTTCTGTTTAAAGAGGGATCAAGAATTTGAGAATCAAAATCCGTTGTGCCGCTATTTTTATAATATGAAACAACAAATTTATTCAGAAAATTTTTATTGGGAGAGTAATACCATGAGATACCTGCCAGATCATTTCGTGTAACGTTAAATGCACCGATACTGTCGGGAGTGTTTCTTTGCTCACCACTTACAACATCAACACCGTCACGCGAAATAATTCCACTAAGCAAAATCTTGTGCCCCGCATACGGTCCGATCACTAATTTTCCCTGGAAATCAAGGAAGTTTGGAAGGGTTGTATTATCATCTACCAAACCGGCACTTTTAACAAACGGTTCAATAATCAAATCGTAATAAGTTCTTCGTGAATTAAACAACCAGCTTCCGCGAAGACCAAAGGGATTCCTGCCCTCCAAAACAAGATTTGCTGCTACTATCGATGCATTTAAACTACCGCTAACATCTCTGGAAGTATTACCTTCACGGTTTGTTACATCTAAAACAGCAGATAATCTATCTCCGTATTTTGCCGGAAAACCACCGGTTATTAAATTCACATCTGAAACTACATCAGGATTGAACATACTTACAACGCCGTACAATCGGTATGGATTAAACACCTCAATGTCATCAATAATAATAAGATTCTGATCCGGTCCGCTGCCACGAATAATTAACTGTGATGAAAAATCGTTTGGCGCAAGTACACCTGGTAAAGATTGTAGTGTACGCAACACATCTTCTCCTGCACCAGCCATAATTTTTGCGCTCCTAGGCTGCAGATCTATCAGGCTTGTTCTTGTATCCCTCTTGTCCTGCATCCTCATACCTGTAACTACAACTTCTTCAACTTCTATAACTTTCTTTTTAAGTTCAACATTAAGTTCAAAAGTTATGCCTGCTGTAATTGAAATATCAAATGTTTTTGTTTCCCAGCCGATGGCAGAGAATTTTGCTTTGTAATCCGAAGCTTGAATACCCCGAATAGTATAGTAGCCGGCAGTGTCGGCTGCAGCACCATAACCAGTATCTAGCAGAATCACATTCACTAAAGGAATTGGAAACTCACCATCGGAAACCTTTCCTTTTAGATTGCCTGTTTGTGCAAAATAAAGATTAGAAATTATCAGAATCAATATAATTGTTGTTAGTTTCATAAAATTATAGTTATAAAATCTTACGATGAAATTCTATATAAAAATTTTCCCTTTACTTATATGAATGCTCAATAATTAATTGAGATAAAATGAAAAAAAGCTTGAATACAATCCAACCGAAAGCTCATAAAAATTACCTGTAGCATCACCCGGTTTTATATTATATCTAAACCTTGTATAAAAAGTAAAAGTATCTACTATAGTAAATAGTCCTGCTGCAGCCTCTATACCAATGCCTGTATTTCCGAAAAAATTGGTGTATATGGACACACCCGGTGATAAATATTCGAACGGAGGAAGATCAAACAAATGTTTGTACCCTGCCCGTAAAATATTTTTTTCATCTGCATCAAAGATGAATGAATATTCCAATGAAATATAATCCGAAGGATAGTGTAAACTTTTTGATCTGATTGAAAGTATTGGTATTTCCTTGGTCAAACTGAAAAAACTCTTCCCTTCCTGTATAATCAAAGTTGGGTATGGTAAAAGAAATATTGCTGAGCCAAACAAACATAGCTGTACAATGCTCGATCCGCCCTCAATCTCCGGTTCATACGGCAGATCAAAATCAAATACTTCGCTGGTAAACTGGTAGCCCGATTTATCCTCTGTTACAATAATAAAATATACAATTTTATCAGTAAAATTTATTCCGGTAAGTTCTATATCAGCAATATGCCTTTCACTAAACTTCTCAGATACAACGTATTCATACCTGTCATCAAGAATAACTTTACTTTTAGATATATCGCTTGTGAAGAAAGAAAGAATAAATTTATGCGGCGGCTCCGGCTTAACATAGGCATCAATAAGATATACTTCAATTGAATCAACCCCAGTCTGTGCGATAATTGAGTTTACTGTTAAACCAATAATCAGAATAAATATAAATTTCATATTTTCTAAGTTAATTAATCTACATCATTAGTAATAATTTGATACTGTTAGATGATGAACTAGAATTATTTATTTCTTGTCTATACATACTTTAATTACTAATTTTCATTGAAACACAATTAATTTGTTAAGAAGCGAAAACTTATTAATGAAAACTAAATTCATCTGAAAATAAATTAAAGAAACAATGCGAACACAATGAAATACGAAGGAGTTCTGACAAAAATGAAAACGGAGATTGGAACGCCAATTCAATACTACCTTTCTTTTGAAAATGATGAGATAAATGTTAACTCTCTGCTGAACAATACAGTTCAGATAACGTTCTTAGGACACCAATGTCTTAATTGTGGTGAAAGTAAAAAAATTTATCGTCAAGGATTCTGTTACGATTGCTTTTTTAAAATGCCTCAAATGGGAGAATGGATTATACGTCCAGAACTATCAACTGCTCACCTGGGTATTGAAGACCGCAATCTTGAATATGAAAAAGAGGTGCAACTAAAACCACACATTGTGTACCTGGCTTTGTCAAGTAATGTGAAGGTTGGTGTAACCAGAAAAACACAGGTTCCCACACGCTGGATTGATCAAGGGGCAAGTTCAGCTTTAGAAATAGTTGAAGCTCCCAACAGGTACCTTGCCGGGATTACAGAAGTTGCATTAAAAAAACATATTTCCGACAAGACGAATTGGCGGAAGATGCTTAAAAATGAAATCGCTGATATTGACCTGATTGATTTACGTGATGAACTGGCTGGATACATACCCGAAGAAGTAATACCCTATTTTAAAGAAAGTGATACTGAAGTTTTTGAACTGGAGTATCCTGTGCTGCAATATCCTGAAAAAGTAAAGAGTTTAAATTTAAGTAAGACACCTATTTTTGAAGGCATCCTGAAGGGTATTAAAGGGCAATACTTAATTTTTGAAGATAGCACCGTCTTTAATGTACGAAGTAATGAGGGCAATGTTATTTCTTTCTATGCAGTCTAAAAGTAATCAACCCGAAATGATAAAAAAACATTTACAACTTTTACTTATCGTATTAACAGTTACTTTAATTTCATATTCGTGCAGTTCCCATAAACTTATAAAAACAGAACAAGATGGCATCCCCAACCACCCACGAATTATACTTTTGGCAGGAGACGAGAAAGAATTACTAAAAAGAATTGCTGAGAGTAATGATTTAAGTAAAATAAATACGTTGGTAATTTCAATCGCAGATGGTTATTTAAACTCAGAATCAATTAAAAGAAAAATAATCGGTAAACGATTGCTCCAGGTTTCCCATTCATATTTAAAAAGGATTTTGTTCCTCTCTTATAGTTTCAGACTAACAAATGACAAAAAATATCTCGGGCAGGCAGAAAAGGAGATGCTTGCTGCATCTTCCTTCTCAGATTGGAACCCCTCACACTTTTTAGACGTAGCTGAAATGACCACAGCACTCGCAATCGGATATGACTGGTTATATAATGACCTTGACAAAAATTCAAGACAAATCGTTAAAGATGCCATTGTTAACAAGGGTTTATTGCCATCTATGGAAAATGATCAGTGGTGGTTAAAGGCTACCAATAATTGGAATCAAATATGTAACGCAGGTATGGTTTTAGGGGCATTAGCAGTTTATGAAGATGAACCGGAATTAGCAGCAGAAATAATTAAAAGAGCGGAGACATCAATACAATTACCATTGAAAGAGTATGAGCCTGATGGTGCGTACCCTGAAGGACCTGGGTATTGGGGATATGGAACTATGTTTAATGTGATGTTGTTTGATGCGATTGAAAAAATTCCAAGGCTTGCACAAGGATTTGAAGTAAGTGAAGGTTTCTTAAAAAGTGGAGAATATATTTTACATATTTGTGGACCGAAGGGATATTTTAACTATTCTGATTGCAGCACTAATTGTGGATTTTTGCCTGTAATCACCTGGTTTTCTGCCAAATTAGATAATAACAATTTACTTTGGAATCAAAGAAAACATTTTGATAAATTGATTAATAGACAATCATCTATGAACTATCAGGGAATTGATTTTAGTTTTTTACCATTTCTACTTATCTGGGGTAGTAAGCTCAGCAGTTTTTATACTGATGAACCATTACTAAACTCCTGGATTGCAGAAGGAGTAAATCCTCTTGGTATACACCGAACTTCCTGGAAAGATGATGCAATATTTATTGCAATTAAGGGTGGCTCTCCTTCTTTAAGTCATGGTCACATGGATATTGGCTCATTCGTAATGGATGCTAACGGAGTCCGCTGGGCAATTGATTTGGGGGCACATAATTATCATTCACTTGAATCAAAAGGAATAAACATCTGGAAAGTTGGCCAAAAATCCCAACGCTGGGATGTTTTCCGGTATACTAACTTTTCTCACAACACATTAACCGTAAACAACCAATTACAGCAAGTTGATGGAGAAGCTAAAATTATAAAAAGCTCAAGCGATGAAAACTTTCGTTATACCGTAGTTGATATTTCATCCTGTTACAAAAATTTGCTGCAATCAGCTGTAAGAGGAATCGCTATTGCAGAAGAAAAATATGTTATAATTAGAGATGAAGTTGTAAATGTAAATAATACTAATACTTTACGATGGAGTATGGTTACCCATGAGAATATTAAGATTACTGATCATAATTCTGCTGTAATAAGAAAAGGAAATGAGTCTTTAAAGTTTCAAGTTGTGAGTCCAATAAATGTAGAAATAAAAACGTATTCTACAGATCCACCTAACGATTTTGAAGACAAGAATCCAGGGACAAAAATGATTGGTTTTGAAATAGATCTGAAACCCAATCAACAGGTTGAAATGGTTGTTCTACTTGTGCCGGAGGGTACAGATATACCAAATGAAATCAACCTGGATAAAATTAACGATTGGTGAAAAAGGAATTGCATTAGTTAAAACGCTCTATCCGTATTAAATATTTGTTCTGGATTTTGATAGCAGCAAAAAATAATTTCCAATTGAAGAACTTTCTCTATACCAATGCAATTATTTTATCGGGTTAACTCCGAGTAGTTGCTATTATTCTTTTTATGAGTTAAATTTCTGTTAAAATGCATTGCGTTTATTGAGATGTTATGCTTCATTAGTGAAAAATTAAAATGAGTAGAAAAAATGAAATTTACACTAAAAACAAAAATTAAAGCAACCTCAAAGGAAATTTATACAACTTGGTTGGATAGTGAAGGTCATACAAAAATGACTGGTGGAAAAGCAGTTGCTTCAAACAAAGTTGGGGGGAAATTTACGGCTTGGAACGGATATATAAATGGAAAAAACATTTCATTAGAGCCAAACTATAAAATAAAACAAACCTGGAGGTCTTCTCAATTTAAGAAATCAGATGAAGATTCAATTTTAGAATTAATTTTCAATGAAACTAATGGAGAAACTGAGATAACTTTAATTCATAGTAACATACCAGAAGATGGAGAACATTATAAAAAAGGTTGGGATGAGCATTATTTTCAACCTATGAAAACCTATTTTTCTAATAATAAATAATATCACTTTTAATTATGACAACCATAAATACGTATTTAGCTTTTAACGGAAATTGTGAAGAAGCCTTTAATTTTTACAAATCAGTTTTTGGAGGAGAATTTGCACACATTGGAAAATCCAAAGATATGCCAGAAAATCCAAAATTTCCTGTTGCGGAATCAGACAAAGAAAAGGTAATGCATATTTCATTTCCTATAAGTAAGGAATCAATTCTTATGGGAAGCGATACCGGAGGAGAATGGGCAGCCAAATTTTAACAAGGTAATAATTTTTCTATTTCAATAAACACAGATAATAAAGTAGAAGCTGATAAACTTTTTAATGACCTTTCTAAAGGTGGACAGATAATTATGCCTATGAACAAAACTTTTTGGGACTCATACTTTGGTATGTTTACAGACAAATTTGGAATTCAGTGGATGGTAAGTTTTGATGATGCAAATCGAAATAAATAAACAAAACAACGAAAACACAACAATGGCTAAAAAATCATAACTGCCCCGCGGGATAGCAACGCTTTTTATACCAACCCTTAATCAAGAGCCCTCTCAACATCCATAATCAAATCCTCAATATCTTCTATTCCAACAGAAAAGCGAAATAAGTCATCATCTAGTTACACACTCTTCATTAAGAAATATAAAAACTCGAATAATATTCGTTCAAATCCGACTACAGATTGAATAATTTAATTTAGTTTAAAGTATTATATTTGGACTGTTATGAAAATATTAGAACAACAAATTGATAATATAAATAAGCTTTGCGATGAACATAGAGTAAAGGCTCTTTTCGCATTCGGATCTATAACAAAGAATAAGTTATCTTCAGATAGTGATATTGATTTTGTAATTGAAATTGATAGTAGTGATCCGTTCATCTATGCAGAAAATTACTTTGCATTTAAATTCCGTTTAGAAAAGTTATTGAAACGGAAGATAGACCTTTTAGAGCAAAAAGCGATAAAGAACCCATTCCTCAGAGAGGAAATTGAGAAATCCAAGATACGTATCTATGGAAATTGAAGTAAAAACGTGGTTAGCTGATATTGAACAAGCTATAATGGAGATTAAGGATTTTCTGCCTGACAAAAGGATTTTATAAGGTTTCAACAAGACATAAGAACTAAGAGAGCTGTAGAGAGAAATATTGAAATTATTGGAGAGGCTGTTAATCGGATATTAAAAGCAAAACCGGAAATTCAAATTACGAAAGCTCGAAAAATTGTAGATACAAGAAACCGGATAATACATAGATACGATACAGTATCAGATGATATTTTATGGGCTATTGTTTTAAAGGAGCTGCCGGAACTTAAGAAAGAAATCAACAGATTGTTAAAATTATAACTTTACCTGATGGCTCGCTTAACATCCATAATCAAATCCTCAATATCTTCAATACCAACGGAAAAGCGAACTAAACTATCAGTTAATCCAAACTTTTCTCTGTCCTCTTTTGGAACCGTTGCGTGTGT
>SMVA01041835.1_pt1 | contig 19667 bp, 16 predicted proteins | sample 2456451 | NCBI WGS metagenome assembly SMVA01 (sample SAMN11095933, study PRJNA526329) | marine sediment metagenome | biome: Marine sediment; feature: Surficial sediment; material: Deep marine sediment; isolation source: Hadal surficial sediment | place: Pacific Ocean | collected 2014-05 | depth... | reverse complement strand
TGCCCTGTACGCCTTCCTCGTTCAGGGCGTTGCGAACATCGTCCAGGCGAAACGGTTTGATGATGGCCGTGATCAGTTTCATTAATGAACTCCCCCGCTACTCGTTAAATTGTTATTACGCCGTACATCGACTGGACGGCCCCCCCCGGCGGGTACGCGTCATTCTATCCCGAATTCGCTCCGGATCTCACGCCTGCGCTCCGGCAGCCCGATCGGGCGCCAGGCCGACTCAGCCCGAATACCGGGGGCACGGCAGAAATCCTTTCGCCCGCACCGTCCTGCGGCCGCTACCGGGTACAATTGGCGCCTTTGCGAGCAATGGAATATTGCCTTGGCCAAAAAATCGATAGACCTCCTCATCAGCACATCGCCGGAATGGGTGAAAACCGTACTGGCCGACTTCGACACCTTCCTCCTCGATCACGCGAACTGCGAACGCAAGGCCGTCGCACTCGCGATGAGTTTGGTCACCAAATATCCGGATCGCCGGGCGTTTATCGCCCCCCTGATCGACCTGGCGGCCGAGGAGTTAGCGCATTTTCGCGAAGTCTATACGCTGCTCGAAGAACGGGGGCTAACGCTGGCCAGAGACGAACCCGACCCCTACGTGAATCGCCTGCTCGCCTGCGCCCGACACGGCCGGAACGAGCGACTGATCGATCGCATGCTGATCTCGTCAGTCATCGAGACGCGCGGCGGTGAGCGCTTTCGAATACTCGCCGAGACGATAGAGGACGAACCGATGCGTGAATTCTACGAACGCCTGTGGAAGTGCGAGGCCAAGCACTCGCACCTGTTCGTGCACGTGCTGCTGCAGGAATTCGATGAGAGCATCGTGTACCCGCGCCTGCAGGAACTCATGCGGATCGAGGCCGAAATCCTGCCGACGCTGGAGCTGCGCCCGGCAGTGCATTGAGCCGGAATACCGGGGATAGCTTACTCGTCCCCACTGATAGCCGGCATGCGAGCGCTGAGGTCTTCGATTAGATCGTTGACCAGTACAGTTTGATAGTAATCAAGTTCGCGTGCTTTGGCCTGCTCCAGAAATACCATCATCTCCGCGTCACCCGTCTGCACCGTGCAATGGCTGAAACGGCCACGCATCACATGGTGGGGATAACTTACGAGGGCCGCCAGGCGCCCGCTTCGTGCAGCGCGTAACCAGAGATCCTCCGTTCGGCAGATATCTTTGTCGGCCCCGCCCAGACCGCTGTCCAGCACATAGCCGAGTACGAACTGAGCTTGCCGATACCCCGCATCAGCGGCCTGCTCCAGATGGGGTAGTGCTTTCTCAGTTTGACCGTCATAAAAGTAAACTCGCCCCAATTGAAAGTTCAAGCGGGGGTTTCCAGGATCCCTGGTCACCGCGGCCAGGCAAGCGGCAATCCCCTCCTCGTGGAGCACGTTCACAGAGGAAACCCCGTCGGTAATTCTGTCCGGATCCAAGGGATGCGACACGAGCACGTCGCATTGTGTTATGTCCTCTACCGCACTGAGCGGCGCAGCAATCATGGCTGCCACCAGACCGGCAAACACCAGGCTGCCCCCGACATTCGAACTCTTCACAACTATCTCCCCCTGCGCCCGAGTGACTCCCGTTAGTAGACCCGGAAGCCCCCGTGCCGCGCGCGACTGCGCCGATCGAGCCACCACCATCCGACCAGGAAACCGATGACGAGACTCGCGGCCAGGCCCGCGAAGAACAAGCCACCCGGGACGCTGAAGCTGTATGCCTCGAGCCTGTCGGTCAGGTCCGCGCGAATCTCCCGCAGTTCGATCAGTTCTTCTTTCTCGGCCAACCCGGCCGCCTCGCGGCCGGCGACCTCGACCTCCATCTGGATAACACGCTCCTCGCGCGTGGCCAGCGATGACTGCAATAATTCGAGTTGACCGAGCGCATCGTCGCGTTCGCGCGTCATCTCCTCGACGATCAGGGCCGCCGGCTTGTCCGGTAACAGGTAATTCTTCTTGACCCAGCCCTGGCGCCCGTCCGGCAGTATCACTAATGCGTAGTAGTTGGTTTCCTCGATGATATCGACGCGATCGCCGCTCGAAATATTCGTGAAGGCACGATCACTGGCATCGGCGGCCTGGTGGACGCCGAGACGCAACTGATCGGTGACATAGGCGATCTCGGCACTGACCGGCACCGCCACCATCATCAACAAACCGGCCACAACCGATAGATAAGATATTTGTCTGTTCACTGTCGATAAACCCACTTCAATAATGCACTCTGCGCTTCCTCGCCCGGACCGCGATGCGCTCCGGTCTCGTTCTGTATCGCTACGACGACGAACTCCCGTCCGGACTGGCTGCGAACGTAGCCCGCCATCGCGAACACGTCGTCGAGTCGACCCGTCTTGATATGCATCCGACCGGCCAGACCCTCATCACGAAACCGGCGGCGCAATGTTCCATCCAGGCCAGACAGCGGCAGGGATGATACAAACTCTGCCCGAAAAATACTGTCGCTGGCAGTCAGCAACAGGCGTCCGAGACTCGCTGCCGAGATCCGGGTTTCGCGGGACAGGCCGGCACCATTGTCGAGCCGCAACTCGGGAAAATCCAGACCGCGTTCATGCAATAACTCGATGACCGCCTGTCGCCCGTTGGCGACGGTCGCCGGGGCACCGAATCGCTCTGCGCCGAGCGTCAGTAGCAGGTGCCGCGCCATGACGTTATTGCTCCACTTGTTAATCAGGCGAATGATATCGCCGAGAGCCAGCGACTCGAAGGTATGAAACGGCTCGAGATCCTCGGGCACTGCATCGACACGGAGTTCGCCCTTAAGACTCGCGCCGGCGCCCGTCCACAGGCTGCGAAACAGGCCGTACGCGTACGTCGGCCCCTGCAGCACCGCGCGCGAGGTCCGGTACTCGGCGCAAAAGCGCCCCATCTTGCCGGAGAACGTCACGCGCTCCGAACCCGGGCCGCCGAGCGCTATGGCAATGCCATTTTGATAGCCGCCACAGCGACGATCCGACAAACCGAGTCGGTTCGATATCTCGAGGTTAGCAAGGTTCGGTACTGCCACGATCGATACGCCGTTGCTTTCCGGGTCCGGGCGGAAAGTGAAACCGACGGTCTGGAAGTTAACGAGAAACGCATCGGGGTTGACGTTATACGCGCGACTGGCCTGCCCGTCGAACGCACCCGGATCGACCATTGGTACATCGAAATAGGTGTTATCGATGACGAGGTCGCCGCCGATTTCGCGGAGCCCTTTCTGACGCAACTGGTCGAGCAGCAGCCAGTAGCGCTCGATGACCATGTACGGATCGCCGTGGCCCTTTAGATACAGATCGCCATCCAGCCGCCCGTCGCGCAACGGTCCGCCGAGATATATCTCGCTTTCCCAACGGAAACTCGGATCCAGCTCATCGAGCGCAATAAACGTGGTCAGTAACTTGATCGTCGATGCCGGATTGCGAGCAATGTCCGGGTTGATGACAAGTAATGGCGTATCCTCGGCCGTGTCCTGTACGAACACGCTCAATGTCCGTGCCGGCATACCGTACGCGGCGAGTATGCTCGCGACCTCGGTTGGCAATTCCTCTATGGGACCGGCAACGTTCGCGGCAGTCGCGGCCGCGATGCCAAACGTCGACCAGGCGATCGGCAGGACGAACGGCAAAATTTGCCTGGGAAAGGAACCTGACAACATTGACTCATCTGATTCAAACAAGGGTATGCAGTTGGATTCTGCCGAATCGGGCCGGTGCTCGTCCAGCGGCGAGGGGATCTGTGACGCTGCCGATTGTGGCGATGGTGATGGCAATCGTGTCCGGACCGGCACACCCGCAAGAGCCGGAGGCGACCGGATTCGTCATGCGCAACCACGCGCCGTTCACGGCGATCGTGGGTATACCGGCCCGCTGGCCCGACGGTACCGATCATCCGGCCGAGATCGTGTGGAATGCGTCGAATCACTCCATGAGCGCGGTCAGCACCGGTTCGGCAATTCTGCAGGACGGGGAGACGCACACGCTGACCGCGCGTTTCCAGTACCCGGTGTCGCCGCGCGTCCGCGTCGGAGTCGAGTTACCGTGGATCAGCCATTCGGGGGGCTCGCTGGATGGCCTGATCGATTCATGGCACAGCTGGTTCGGGCTGCCGGAAGGTATTCGGCCGCTGGTCGCCGATAACCAGCTCGATCACGTGATACGCCTGAATGGCGTGGAAACCTACCGCATGAACGAATCGGTGTCGGGTATCGGCGATATCCGGCTTGCCCTGACCACCGAACTGGGCAAGCTCGAAAACTGGATGGGCGGTGACGCCGGCGCGCCCGCGGGTTACCTGTCTCGGGTGCCGTGGAGGATGTCGCTGACTGCGAAACTACCGACCGGTGAGTCCGAGAAACTCACCGGCAGCGGCAACGCGGATATCGCCGCGGGCATCGGCTGGCGCTCACCTCGCGCGAGCGACACGACGGTGAACTGGTGGCTCGACCTCGGCCTGGTCTGGCCGGGCGACGTAGACGTCGCCGGCCTCGATGCGGCCGGGCAGATCTTCTATTACGACGCCGCGCTGGCCTGGCGCATCGTGCGCCGCGTCGATGTCATCGTGCAGGTCGCCGGCCATTCGGCCGTATACCAGGGTGACATCGCGACGCTTTCGCGACCGGCGGCGCAGCTGGCGATCGGGGGGCTCTGGCACATCACGCCGGGTATCGGCGTACGCGCGGGGATCTTCGAAGACATTCGCGCGGAATCGGCGCCCGACTTCGGCATCGAACTCGCGATCATTGTCGGGCGTTGGAAATAACCCGCACGTCAGCCCGGACGCTTGATGCTCATCGACCGCATACGATCGGCCAGGGTACTGGGCCTGATACCGAGCCGTTCGGCCGCGCCGTCCTTGCCCGCAACACGCCAGGCGGCGGCATCCAGCGCGGCAACGATATTGTCGCGAACCCGCCCGCGCATCGCCTCGTCCGTCACGTACTCGGGTTGATCTCCGCCGTCGTCCAACCCGACATCGCCGGCCGACGGTGGCGCCAGCCCGGCACTGGTCAGGGAAAGGTCGAGCCTTAAGTGATGATCGTCTGACAGGATCACGGCGCGCTCGATGACATTCTTCAATTCACGAATATTGCCGGGCCAGTCATATGCGCGCAGTGCGTCGACCTGCTTCCGGGTCAGCGTCATCGGCTCGCGGCCGAAGTCACGACACACCTGCTCGAGCACATGGACCGCGATCATGACGACGTCGTCCCCGCGCTCTCGCAGTGGCGGAACCTCGACCGGGAACACGCTCAGACGGTAATAAAGATCTTCCCGGAATTCGCCGGCCTCTACGGCCTTCTCGAGATCCTTGTTCGTTGCCGCGATGACGCGGACGTCGACGGTACGCGACCGGTCTTCACCGACTCGCTCGAACTCCTTCTCCTGCAAGACCCGCAGCAACTTGCTCTGCAGCGACATCGGAATCTCCCCGACCTCGTCGAGGAACAGCGTGCCGCCGTCTGCCAGCTGGAAGCGGCCGATGCGATCCTTGTGCGCACCCGTGAATGCGCCGCGAACATGACCGAAGAACTCGCTCTCGAACAATTCCGCGGGCACCGACGCGCAATTGACCTTGACCAGTGGGCCGTCGGCACGCGCGCTGCGGGTATGAATCGCCCTTGCTACGAGTTCCTTGCCGGATCCGGTCTCGCCGACGATCAGCACGCCGGCTGGCGTGGAAGCAACGGCCTCGATGCGCGCCATCATGCGACGCAGGGCCGCGCTGTTGCCGATGATTTGCCCGAAATTCATCGCGACGTTGACTTCCTCGCGCAAATAATCGCGCTCGTGCTCCAACTCGTCGTTCAGTCGGGCAATTTCACCATAGGCGTCGCGTAACTTCGCCTCGGCACGATTGCGGTCGGTGACGTCCTTGCTGGCAACCAGCAGCGTCACGTCGCCCGTCAGGGAATCCTCCTCCACACGCGACGACATCAGCACATCCATGACCTCACCGCTCTTCATCACCATCTGGCGTGGCAGGTTGTTGCGGTCGCCGCCCGCGATGAAGTCGCGAACCTTGCCGTCGGCCAATGACTCGCGTGACGATTCGGTCATGAACTCGAGGATGCTGCGACCGATGACCTCTTCACGCGCATAACCGAGCTTGTCGAGCCAGTGGTTGCTGGCCGCCCGGATGCGTCCGTCGGAATCGACCGTATGCAGCATCGCCGGCGTCGACTGGTAGCGCTCGCGGTAGCGAGTCTCGAGGTGTTCGCGATCCGACAATTCGGTGAATATCGACAGGGAGTGCAGGAACGCCCCGGTGGGATCGTGCTCGGCAATCGTCGTTACGAGCATCGAGACCTGCTCACCCCCCTTCGTCACAAAATCGACCGATACATGATCGAGCCGCCCGGTGCGCCGAAATTGCGGGAGATGCTCCTCGCGAATGTGCTTTGCGCTTTCGGGGGTCGCGATGTCCGTCGGCGACAGGCCACGCAGCGCGTCGCGCGTGTAGCCGAATCGATTGACCCATTCGTCGCTGACATCGACGAAGCGCCCCTCTGCATCCATCAGCGTGGCGAGCACGGGCAGATGCCGGAACAACCAGGTGTAACGATTTTCCGTGGGCATGTGTCGAACTATACACGGTATTCCGTGAATTTGTCTCACGGATTTCCGTAATTCACGGAATACCGTGTCAGTGTTAACCGTCTAAATCATTGAAAAGTAAAGAAACAGGAAGTTGGCACGGTTTCTGCAATTATAGATATCAGCAACCGTTAATATTTTTTACAAACAACCACTTTGGTGAGGCAGACATGAAAACGAAACTGAAGAACCGCCCCGGGCGTGTCGCTCAGCTGCCCGCCGTATTGCTTACCCTGGCACTGAGTGCCGGCTTTGCAGCGGTGGGGAACGCCCAGGACACGTCGTCAATGATTATCACGGCCGAGCGGCCGGTGCATAGCGAGAATCGGGCCCACCTCCGCAACGAGATGCAGGCGCAAGCACGGCTCGCCGTGTGGCAGACGCGAGTCAGCGTCGGCACCAAGCTCGGCGCGAAGCTGAACAGCGGGCAGACTCGCACGTTCCGGGTCGCCGGAAAATACACGGGCAAACGCGGTTAGGAGCCGCATTCGGATCGCGCCGTTAATTGATCCTCCCCTGAACGGCACGACCGAAACCGATGGTGCGTTGCAATCGCTGCGCAGAGTTCCCCCCTTAAACTCTGCACGACAGCGACACGCGATAAACCGTCATCACAGGGCTCTCCCCCCCTTGGAGCCCTGTGAAGTCAAGGGGGCGGCATGGCCGGCAGCACGCCCGCGGTGTCGCCCCCTATTTTTTTCCCGCAATGATTGATCTGTCGTCGTGACCAGTCGGCAAGATGGACGTCTTCTCGGAAACTAGCGGTAGCGGTCCTGCAACGACTGCAAAATGTCGTCCCCCGGACACAGCTGGGAATAATCGAGTGTCGACAGCGGCTGATCGACGATATTGCTGAGATCCTGCATCTCGAGCAGGCTGTCATCGTAGTACAGCATTCCGGTAACGATCTCGCCGGCGGACTGGTGACGCTCGAGGTACGCGTAGACCGCGGCGCGGTCCATCGGGTCGTACTCGGTATCGACTTTGCGCAATGTGATCGTGCTGCCGTCATGCATTTCGACCAGCATCGCGTCGCCTTCGTTGTATTTGGCGACGATCTCCTTGGACGGCGGCACGTAATCGGTCTGGATCGCCGGATGGAAGTGCTGACGCGTGTACGCGTAGCTCTTCGTCGAGCCCTCGTGATCGTTGAACGTCACACAGGGGGAGATCACGTCGATGACGGCAAACCCCTTATGAGCCAAGCCTGCCTTCAGCAGCGGTATGAGCTGCTCCTTGTCGCCCGAGAAGCTGCGCGCGACAAAACCCGCGCCCATCGAGATCGCCATGCGGCACGGATCGATCGGCGGCTGATTGTTCGGAAAGCCTTTCTTCGCCGTGCTGCCGAGGTCGGCCGATGCCGAGAACTGGCCCTTGGTCAGACCGTAGACCCCGTTGTTCTCGATGACATACAGCATATCCACGTTGCGCCGCATGGCGTGACAAAACTGGCCGAGACCGATCGACAGCGTGTCGCCGTCGCCCGATACGCCGATGTATTTCAAGTCGCCGTTGGCGGCGTTCGCGCCGGTCGCGACCGACGGCATGCGACCATGGACGGTGTTGAACCCGTGTGACTGACGCAGGAAATAAGCAGGGGTCTTCGATGAGCAGCCGATGCCGCTGAGCTTCGCCATCCGGTGCGGCGGTATGTTCAACTCGAACGCAGCCTGAACGATCGCGCCGGTGACCGAGTCGTGTCCGCACCCAGCGCACAGCGTCGACATGCCGCCCTCGTAATCCCGCACCGTCAGGTTCAGATCGTTGCGTGGACTCCCCGGATGGATAATCCTGGGTTTGTTTATATAACTCACGCCGCTACACCCTTCGCCATGTCCGCGTTGATCGATTCAATGACGCCCCCGGCGCTGATCGGCAAACCGTTGTAATGCAGTAGCGGTATCAGCTTCTCGGGGTTAACCCTCGTCTCGAGCAGCAGCAGGCTACGCAGCTGCGCGTCACGATTCTGCTCGACGACGTATATCCGGTCGTGTGCGTCCAGGAACTCCTGCACCTGATCAGTGAACGGGAAAGCCTTGACACGCAGGTAGTTCAGGCCGACCCCCGTCCCCGTCAGGTGATCACGGGCCTCGACGACGGCGCCGTCGCAGCTGCCGATCGAGATGATCCCGACCCGGTTCTTCTCGGAGTAATCGACAACCGGATCGGGCACATACTGCTTGGCCGTTTCCCACTTGCGGCGCAGGCGATCGACGACTTCCTGGTATTCCTTCGAGACCTCGGTGTAGGCCCCGTACATGTTGTGTCCGGAACCGCGCGTGAAATACGCACCCTTCGGATGCTCCCCCGGGAACGTACGGTACGGAATCGCGTCGTCGTCGACATCGAGATACCGATGGAATGATTCCATCTTCTCGAGATCCTCGGCCGTCAGCACCTTGCCGCGATCGATCTGGTAGCTATCGTCCCATTTCAGGTCGCGGCACATCCAGTCGTTCATGCCAATATCCAGATCGCTCAGCATGATGACCGGAGTCTGTAGCCGCTCTGCCAGGTCGAAGGCCTGCACCGCCAGGTAGAAACATTCTTCCGGATTCGCCGGGAACAACAAGACATGTCGCGTATCGCCGTGCGACGCATACGCACAGGCCATGATGTCCGCCTGCTGCGTTCGCGTCGGCATGCCCGTGGACGGGCCACAGCGCTGCACGTTGATGAGTACGGCCGGGATCTCGGCGAAGTAGCCGTAACCGAGCAGTTCGCTCATCAGCGAGATGCCGGGGCCGCTGGTCGGAGTGAATGCCCGTGCGCCGTTCCAGCCGGCGCCGAGCACCATGCCCATCGCCGACAGCTCGTCCTCGGCCTGTATGATGCAGAACTTGTGGCGCCCGCTCTCCTCATCGATGCGGTACTCGTGGCAGAAACTCGTAAAGGCATCCATGACGGAGGTCGACGGGGTGATCGGATACCAGGCGCCGACCGTCGCACCGGCATACACGCAGCCCAGCGCCGTCGCCGTGTTACCGTCGATCATGATGTGGCCGCCCGTCTTGTCGCTCGGCCGGGCCGTATAAGACAATGGGCAGTCGAAATTTTCTTTCGCGTAGTTATAGCCGAGGTCGATCGCAACCTGGTTCGCATCCAGCAGATGCGCCTTTTTCGCAAACGTCTGATTCAGCGAATCGCGAATGACCTCCATGTCGATATCCAGCAGGGCCGCCACGACGCCGACGTAGGCGACATTCTTCATCAATACCCGCGAGCGCGCGGTATCGAAATGCTCGTTGCACATTCTCGCCAGCGGAACACCGATGATCGTGATGTCGTCGCGTGTCAGCAGCTTGTGACGCGGCCACGTCGAATCGTAGATCAGGTGGCCGCCCGGCGTGACCTTGGCGAGGTCCCTCCGGTAAGTCTCCGCATTCATCGCCACCATGATGTCGACCCGTCCGGAACGCGTGAGGTAACCCTCGCCGGTCACCCGGATCTCATACCACGTCGGCAGGCCCTGGATGTTCGACGGGAAGTAGTTCTTGCCGGCGACCGGAATGCCCATACGAAAAAGCGACTTCATCAGCAGCGCATTGGCGCTCGCCGACCCGGTGCCGTTCACGTTGGCGATGCGAATCGTAAAATCGTTGTTTCTTGGTCCCGTAATCATGCCAGGTAACAATTGCCAGTTGAATTCTTCAGAGTTTGGAGACATCGCGCTGACCGCGCGACATCGAAATTAATGTGTCAAGCATCCCTGCACTCGCTTCCGCCTCACGTTTCCCACTGTTTCGCGATCAGTTCGGGATCGGGCGCCGTTGCGTCTTTCGCGTACGGCACCGCCAGCGTGAACTTCTGCATGTCCCATGCCGCCGTCGGACAACGCTCGGCGCACAATCCGCAGTGCACGCAGAGATCCTCATCCTTGACCATAACCCGTCCGGTCTGGGGCAGGTCTGCCGACACGTATAGATCCTGCTCGAGATTCTCGGCAGGCGCATTCAGGCGCGAGCGCAAGTCCGCCTCTTCACCGTTATGCGTCATGGTCAGGCAGTTCACCGGGCAGACGTCGATACAGGCATCGCATTCGATGCACAGCTTCGCCGCAAACTCGGTCTGGATGTCGCAGTTCAGGCAACGCTCCACTTCTTCCACGGCCTGCTCGGCCGTGAACCCGAGTTCGACCTCCATATTCAGTTTCTTGAACCGCTCCACCAGGGTGACATGCGGCACGAGACTGCGCTCGGTACCGTCGTAATCATTGCTGTAGCTCCACTCGTGGATGCCCATCTTCGAGCTCGACAGGTGCATACCGTCTTTCAGACGGTCCGTGAGGTCCTGGCCATGGCAGTGCTTGTGAATGGAGATCGCGGCCTGGTGACCATGCTCGACGGCCCAGATAATGTTCTTGGGTCCGAACGCGGCGTCGCCGCCGAAGAATACGCCTTCTCGACCGGACTGGTAGGTAACCGGATCGACGACCGGCACGTCCCACTTGTCGAACTCGATGCCGAGGTCTTTCTCGACCCACGGGAACGCGTTTTCCTGGCCGATCGCCAGCACGACATCGTCGCAAGGAATAACCGTCTCGCCGGTCACGCGCGTGTCGGTGATGCGCCCGTTATCGTCGAATTCGTACTCCAGGAGTTCGAACCGCATGCCGACAAGCTTGCCGTCCTCGAGGACGAACTCTACCGGCGAATGATTGACGATGATGTCGACGTTCTCTTCCTCGGCATCCTCGAGTTCCCAGTCGGACGCCTTGAAGAATTCGCGCGGCTTCCGGGCCATGACCTTGACGCTCCTGGCGCCGAGGCGCAGCGAGCTCCGACAGCAGTCCATGGCCGTGTTACCCACACCTATAATAAGGACGTTCTCGCCGACACTATCGATGTGATCGAACGCGATAGACTCGAGCCACTCGATGCCGATGTGAATTCGATCGGTGTCGTACCGGCCCGGGATCACCAGATTCTTGCCTTTCGGCGCGCCGCTGCCAACGAAAATCGCGTCGTAGCCCTCTTTAAGAAGCGCGGCCATGCTCTTGACCGGGGTGCCCAGCCGCAGATCGACGCCCATGTTGACGATCTGGTTGATTTCATCGTCGAGCACCTCGGCCGGCAAGCGGAATGCAGGAATGTTCGTGCGCATCAGGCCGCCGGGTACGTCCATCGCCTCGTATATCACGACCTCGTAGCCCATCGGAATCAGGTCGTTGGCGAGCGCCAGCGACGCGCAGCCGGCGCCGATGCAGGCCACTTTCTTGCCGATCTTCTTCTCCGGCGCCCTCGGCAGGCGATCGGTGATATCGTCGCGCAGATCGGAGGCGACGCGCTTGAGACGACAGATCGCGACCGGCTTCTCGTCGTCGATGCGCCCACGGCGACAGGCCGGCTCACACGGGCGATCGCAGACGCGGCCAAGGATGCCCGGGAACACGTTGGACTCCCGGTTCATCATGTAGGCATCGGAAAACCTGCCCTGCGCGATCAGGCGAATGTAGCCCGGCACGTCGGTATGCGCCGGACAGCCTTTCTGGCAGTCTACGACCTTATGGTAGTAGTCCGGATTGCTGGTATCCGTGGGTTTCATCTACATGCTGGGGCGTGTGTGTACGTATTCAATTGGGGGCGCGGCGACGTGATTTTTAGAGTTATTTTTCAGCTGCGCGTTCCAGTATGTATCGGATTCGGCTAAAAAAAAAGACGGTAGATTATACATTTCCCAGACCCAAAAGATATTGCAATGAGCGCCACCCCACGACCACAGCAAATACGCGGTATGCCGCTCCATCCAGAGGTTTCCGGCCAACCCGACGGCCGAGACCTGCAACCCGAATGAGGCACATTATGTCTAGTGAATCCACCGATGCAATCGACCGCTACGCCGCCCTCGCGCTGCAGGTCAGCACCCGCTGCGTCAACTCCTGCCCGGACGTCGAGTCCGCCCGCGCCCGGATGCTGGAGAACGTCACGCGTATCCGGGCCTCGGTGCTCGGCAGCAAGGCGTTCATCCGCCAGTTCAGCGGGGTCGAGACGCGACTCGTCGTGCTGCCGGAGTACTGCCTGACCGGCTTCCCGATGGGGGACACGGTCGAAGCCTGGCGGACCAAGGCGGCTCTGGCAATCGATGGACCCGAGTACGAGGCGCTCGGCGCGATCGCGGCCGACGGCGACCTGTATCTCGCCGGGAATGCCTACGAGGTCGACCCCAAGTTTCCGGAGCTGTACTTTCAGTGCTGCTTCATCGTCGCACCATCCGGCGACGTGATCCTGCGCTACCGTCGCCTGATCTCGCTGAGCGCGCCAAGCCCCTATGACGTCTGGGATGCCTATCTCGACGAATACGGGCTGGACGGCGTGTTCCCGGTCGCCGACACCCCGATCGGACGACTGGCGGCCATTGCATCAGAAGAGATCCTGTATCCGGAAATCGCCCGCTGTCATGCGATGCGCGGTGCCGAGATTTTCGTCCACCCGACCAGCGAGATCGGCACACCCAACGCATCGCCGAAGGAGATCGCCCGGCGCGCCCGCGCGCTGGAGAACCAGGCCTACGTCGTCTCGGCAAATTCGGCCCGGCTCGAAGACATCGCGATCCCGGCCGAGTCGACGACGGGCATGTCGAAGATCGTCGACTACCTGGGCCACGTGCTGGCAGAAGCGGCGCCGGGCGGCGAATCGATGGTGGCCAACGCGACGATCGACCTCGCCGCGCTGCGCGCCAACCGACGTAAGACGGGCCTGACCAACATGCTCGTACGCCAACCCTTCCAGGCCTATGCCGAGAGTTATGCGAACACGATCTTCCACGAACGCAACCATTTATTGAATGGCGACACAGTACGCGCGCCGGAACCCGGCGAGTTGCAAAACTGGCAGCAGGCCGACATCGATCGACTGGCGAAACAGAACCGGATCTAGCGGAAACCGGCGCTCCCGACATGCGCACCCGTGTACGGGTCAATGCCAGTGCTGATGCTCTGCCGACCAGACCCGCTTCGGGCCCGAAGCGGGTTCATGGGAGCGGAATGCCGCAATCGCGCTGACCAGTCCACCCAGGATGATCAGCGCGAACAGCGTTGCCAGTAACTTCTGGTATATCGAGAACGAAGCCTTCGTGTTGAGACAGCAATTTTTGTATTTTTTACCGCTCCCGCAAGGACAGGGAGCGTTGCGTCCCGTTTTCATCGTTGCGGACTCCTCGTGCGCCGGCTACGCCCTGGCTAGCCCCGGCTAAAGCACTCCAACGGACGGCCGGGGATCTGGCCGGTCAGCTGGCCATCCCGCCAGACGGCGATGCCGTTGACCAACGTTGCACGGATCTCGGAGCGGAATCGAAACCCCTCGAACGGCGACCAGCCGCACCGATAGAGAATGTTGTCGGACGTCACCTCGGTCGCTCCCTCGGGATCGACCAGGACGAGGTCGGCCCAGTAACCCTCGCGGATGTAGCCCCGCTCGGCGATGCCGAAGATTTCCGCGGCCGCGTGGCTGGTCTTGGCGACGATCTGCTCGAGAGTCAGGTTGCCGTCGTGATAGTGCTCCAACAGGCTCAACAACGCGTGCTGAACGAGCGGCAGGCCGGCGGGCGCGTCGAGATACGCCTGCTCCTTCTCCTCAGCCAGGTGTGGCGCATGATCCGTCGCGATGATGTCGATACGATCCTCACGGACCGCGGCCAGCAAGGCCTCGCGATCCTCGCTGCGCTTGATGGCCGGGTTGCACTTGATCCGGTTGCCAAGATCCGCGTAGCGCGACTCGTCGAACAGCAGGTGATGCACACAGACTTCGACCGTGATCGATTTGCCACCCGGCGGACCCGGCTCGAACTGCGCGAGTTCGCGCTCGGTCGTCAGGTGCAGCACATGCAGCCGGGCGTCGTGGCGCCTGGCAAGCTCAATCGCAAACGCCGAAGACTTGTGACACGCCTCGGCGCTGCGAATGGCCGGGTGCTCGGACAGCGGCACGTCGTCCCCGTATTGCTCGCGCGCGGCCGCCTCGTTCGCGTTGATCATCGGCGTGTCCTCGCAATGCGTCGCGATCAGGCACGGCGCATCGGCGAACAACAAGTCCAGGGCGGCCGGATCGTCGACCAGCAGGTTACCGGTCGAAGCGCCCATGAAACACTTGATGCCGCAGGTCTCGGTCGGAATGAGCTGGCGGATCTCGTCGATATTTTCGTTCGTGGCGCCGAAATAAAACGCGTAGTTGGCGCGCGCCCGACCGACCGCGGCGACGTATTTCGCCCGCAGCGCCGCGCGATCGGTGGTCGGCGGCGTGACGTTCGGCATGTCCATGAAGCTCGTGATGCCGCCCGCCACGGCCGCGGCAGACTCGGTTGAAATATTCCCCTTGTAGGTCAGGCCCGGTTCGCGGAAATGCACCTGATCGTCGATAAAGCCGGGTAACAGCAGGCATCCTCCGGCCGCCAGCACGTCGGCGCCGTCGGGCGTCGCAAGCTCGCCACCGATCTGCTCGATACGCCCGCCGCGCACGACAACGTCACCCTCGGTGATGCGGCCCTCGTTGACGATCCTCGCATCCTTGATAATAACGGTATCAGTCACAGCGACCTGTCACCGTCGGCACATGCGTTATGCTGCGCTCTTAAAATTTCTGGCATGATTCTGCATTTTTCCCGGAATGGACCGGACGGGGTGACCGATATTCGTTCGCAAGACGTGGAAGTATACTAGTTCCGCGCATCCGCATCCGCAGCCGACCGGATACGCCCGTGCAACTGGAGATCGACCCTGATGCGTTCATTGACGTCCGCCTTCCCCCGACTGCTCAACATCGCCGCGGGCCTCGTGATCGGCAGCGCCGCCCTGACCGGCACCGTCATGGCCGACGACCTGGACATTCCGTACGAGAAATTCGTTCTCGATAACGGGCTGACGCTGATCGTGCACGAAGATCACAAGGCGCCGATTGTCGCGGTCAATATCTGGTACCACGTCGGGTCGAAGAACGAGGTCCCGGGCCGCACGGGCTTTGCACACCTGTTCGAACACCTGATGTTTCAGGGTTCTGAGAACTATGACGACGAATACATGTTGTTCCTCCAGCAGCTCGGCGCGACCAGCCTGAACGCCACGACCTGGTTCGACCGGACGAACTATTTCGAGAACGTCCCGAAGAATGCGCTCGACACTGTGCTCTGGCTCGAGTCCGATCGGATGGGCCACTTCGTCGGTGCGATCACCCAGGACAAGCTCGACGAGCAGCGCGGGGTCGTGCAGAACGAGAAGCGGCAACACGATAACCAGCCGTACGGCAAGGTCTGGGACATCATGCTCCACCAGCTGTTCCCGCCGGATCACCCGTACTCGTGGCAGACGATCGGCTCGATGGCGGATCTCGAGGCGGCGACACTGGATGACGTCAAGGAATGGTTCGCGACCTACTACGGCCCGAACAACGCCGTCCTCTCGATCGCCGGCGACGTAGAGACGGCCGAGGTGCTCGCAAAAGTCGAGAAATACTTCGGCGACATCCCGCCGGGTCCGCCGCTGACGAGGCCGAAGGTATGGATCCCGCTGCACCAGTCCGAGCGCCGCCAGGTGACCGAAGACCGCGTGCCGCAGGCGCGCATCTACATGGCGTGGACCGGGCCGCACTGGGGTACGGCCGAGGCAATGCACCTGAGCATCGCGGCGAACGTCCTGGCCGGCGGCAAGAATTCGCGGCTGTTCAAGCGGCTCGTCTACACCGATCAGATCGCAACCGACGTTGCGCTGGACTCCCTGGCACTCGAGATCGCCGGCATCACGGACCTCATGGCATCGGCGCAGCCGGGCGTGCATCTCGGCGACATCGAGGCCATCATCGCCGAGGAATTCGAGCGCTTCATCGAGGAGGGCCCGACAGAGAAAGAACTCGAGCGCGTCAAGATCAGGCGGCGCGCAGGATTTATCCGGGGCATCGAGCGCGTGGGCGGCCGCAGCGGCAAGGCCGGCGTGCTCGCGCGCCACCAGGTCTACGGCGGCTCGCCGGATCACTACAAACAGAGCCTGGCCGAGATCGAGAACGCGACTCGCGAGGACGTGCGCCGCGCCGCCGAGCAATGGCTCGGGCCGAACGCGTTCGTCCTGGAAGTTCACCCGTATCCGGAGCTCAGCGCGAGCGACGATGGTGCGGACCGAACCAGCCCCCCGCCGACCGGCGAATTCCCGGACGTCGGCTTCCCGGATTTCTCGCGTACGCGCCTCGCCAACGGGCTCGAGGTGCTGTTTGCGAAGCGCGAGAACCTGCCGGTCGTGCAGGTGTCGCTGATCGTCGATGCCGGCTACGCCTCGGACCAGTTCGCGCGCGCCGGTACCGCGAGCCTGGCCATGGCGATGCTCGACGAGGGCACGCAGCACGCCTCGGCACTCGAGATTGCCGATGCGCTGGCCATGCAGGGTGCCAACCTGTCGGCCGGATCGAACCTCGACACCTCGTTCGTGCGCCTGTCGGCCCTGCGCTCGCATCTCGACGAGTCGCTGGAAATCTTCGCGGATGTCGCTTTGCATCCGGTCTTCCCGGACAACGAACTCGAGCGCCTCCGGCGCAACGCGCTGGTACATATCCAGCAAGAGCAGACCTCCCCGATCTCGATGGGGCTGCGCACGATACCACGACTGCTGTACGGCGAGGATCACCCGTATGGTCAGCCGCTGACCGGCAGCGGCACCGTCGAGTCGGTCACCGCAATCCGGCGCGACGACCTCGTTGCGTTCCATGAGACCTGGTTCAAGCCGAATCACGCGACGATGATCGTCGTTGGCGATCTCGACGAGACCGAGCTCCGGGCCCGGCTCGAGGCACTGTTCGGCGACTGGCGGCCTGGCGACGTGCCGGAGAAAGACCTGGCGGTGACCGCACAAGACCGCCCGAACGTCCTGTACCTGCTGGATCGGCCGGATGCCGACCAGTCGGTCATTTTCGCCGGGCAACTCGTGCCACCGAAGTCGAACCCGGACGAGATCGCGATTCAGGCCGTCAACAACATCCTCGGCGGCCTGTCGTCCGCGCGGGTCAACATGAACCTGCGAGAAGACAAAGGCTGGTCATACGGCGCGTACAGCGTCATCGTCGGCGCGCGCGGCGCGCGTCCGCTACTCGTTTACAGCTCGGTCCAGACGGACAAGACGAAAGAGTCGATCGAGGAGATGTCGAAAGAGATCCTCGGCATCACCGGCGCGCATCCACCGACGACCGACGAATTGCAGATCGTCAAGCGCAGTCAGACGCTATCGCTGCCGGGCCGCTGGGAGGCGAGCGCCGATGTACTCGGCTCGCTCGGTGAAATCGTACGTTACGGGTTACCGGACGATTACTGGTCGACCTATGCGGAACGTGTAAATGCACTGGACGTCACCGATGTCGACGAAGTCGCGCAGCGTATCATCACGCCGGATGAGTATGTCTGGGTCGTGATCGGTGATCGCCGCAAGATCGCAGAAAGCCTCGGCGAACTCGGGTTCGATGAGATCCGGCTCATCGATGCAGAAGGACGGCCCGTGGCTGATGACCCGGTGCCCGGTGAGGCGATGACCGTTGAGTAGCCCCAACGCCGACAAGTTCTTCTACGGCTGGTACGTCTGCGGCGCGTGCCTGGTGATCTACCTGTTCACGAACGGCATGACGATCTTCGTACCGCAGAACCTGTTTCCTCGTTTCATGGAAACGTTTTCCGCGACGGAAGGACAGGTCAGCCTGACGACCGGGCTGATGTTCGGCTTCACGATTTTCCTGGCGCCCTTCGCGGGCTACCTCATCGACCGGTTCGGGCCGCTGCGGATCGTCCGGATCGGTATCGCGATCCTGGCAATTTGCTTCACTCTATACCCGTTCACGCAATCGATACGGCAGCTGATCATGCTGCACATCTGCATGGGCTTCGGACTCGTGCTTGGCGGCCTGGTGGTCAACGTCGTGCTGCTCTCGAACTGGTTCGTGCGCTACAGGGGCGCGGTCATCGGCCTGCTGACATCGATGTCCAGTATCGCCGGCTTGCTGCTGCCGAACCTGATCTCGCCGCTGGTCAACGACCCTTCGTATGGCTGGCGCTGGGGTTTCGGCGCGCTGACCGTCGCATTCTGGCTGTTAGCGGTCATACCGGGTTTCTGGGTGCTGAAAGAACGCCCGGCTGACGTCGGCCAGGAACCGGACGGCGCTGCGTCGCTCCCCGATACGCCTGAGACTACAACCGAAACCGAACAAACCGTGCCGGACGGGGTGTCGTTCCAGACCGCGATCCGCTCGCGGACGATCTACGTGCTGGCGATCAGTTCCGCGTGTCTCTGGTTTACGTTTCAGGCCATCAACAGCCAGATTCAGATTTTCCTGGAACTCGAGGCCGGGCTGACGCCACAGGATGCGACTCGCCTCTATTCGAGCATCTTTGGCTTCAGCATTGCCGGCAAGTTCCTGTTCGGCGCAATCAGTGACCGGTTCCCGAAACGCTACGTCATGCGCGTCACGAGCTTGCTCTTGCTGATCGGCTCACTGACGATTTTCACAATCCACGACGGGGCGCTCGCGCTGACCAACGATACGACCCAGCTGATGGTCTTTGCGCTCCTGTTCGGACTGGGTTACGGCGGCTCATTTACCATGATCAACCTCGTCTGTGTCGAGAGCTTCGGCCAACGCGCGCTGGGGAAGCTGCTCGGAATCATTATCGGTATCGACAGCGCGGGCGGCGCGATCGGCACGATTCTGACGGGGCAGCTCAAGACCACGACCGGCAGCTACCTGCTGCCATTTGGCATCGTCGTAATCGTCGCATTCATCGCGCTGATCAACGTCATGCTGATCCGACCTGTAAGCGCCGACGCAAGCACCAATGGCGTTCACTGACCACGACCCCCTGCATCCGACACGGTATGAACAGTCGCAGCTTCGTCATCCTGTTGACCCTCGTGCTGATTATGGTGGCACTCATGTACTCGCTGCCGCGGGACTTCGGGGCGGGAGCGCGGTCGCTGCTCCTGCCGGGCCTGTCCAGCCACGTGAACGACATCGAGCGGATCACGGATCACCAGCGCGGGTGAAGAGCGCGTCGCGACCCTCAGGCGTCGTGGCCGGCAATGGACCATCGACGAGCGCGCGGGGCATAGGG
>SMVA01017522.1_pt1 | contig 19687 bp, 16 predicted proteins | sample 2456451 | NCBI WGS metagenome assembly SMVA01 (sample SAMN11095933, study PRJNA526329) | marine sediment metagenome | biome: Marine sediment; feature: Surficial sediment; material: Deep marine sediment; isolation source: Hadal surficial sediment | place: Pacific Ocean | collected 2014-05 | depth... | reverse complement strand
GCAGCAATGCTAAATACTATGAAGTTAAAGACATTGCAACAAGTATTGATACCCTGAGTGGGGCATTCCAGGTGGCTTCAGCAACTGCGTATGCACTGGCTGCAATAAAAGGGCGTATGGCTCTGGAATACCAACAGTGGTCGGATGCAGCAAATCTATTAACAGAACATCAGTCTAAGTTTCCGTGGGAGAGGCATCCACAGTATGAAGCGCTGGTATATTTTGCAACCTATCCTATCTTAGAATAGAGCTTACTTTAATTGATCCCGAGTTATTAGTAGAAATGGAAGTAACAGCAATTATTATAAACAATCGGAATTTTTATAATTAAATTTCACTGCTCTGCATATTTATCTAATAATTTTGCAATAAACCGATACTATTTTAAATTGTATGTTTCTATTTAATAAATATCAACAACAGAGGTAAAATGGGCAGAAAAGATATATTAAAAGAGAAGGACTCTATTTTTTTTACTGATGAAGAAGACCCGCGAACATATTCACTTTCAAATCAGTTTGCTGAACATCTGGAATTTGAATTAGTCCGGGATAGAATTACAGCAACAGGCGACGATGCATATTATGCGTTATCTTTAGCTGTCCGTGACCGCCTGGTAAAAAAATGGTTACGTACACAGAATCAATATTACGAGCAGGATGTAAAACGAGTTTACTATCTTTCTTTAGAGTACTTAATGGGTAGACTATTGGGCAATGCTCTGATTAATATGGATCTCTATGAAGAGTGTTATAATATTCTTAAAAAAGATGATTATAGTTTGGAAGAAATAAGAGATTTCGAGAGGGATATGGGATTAGGCAATGGCGGTCTTGGCAGGCTTGCTGCATGTTATCTTGATTCGATGGCTACTTTGGAACTTCCTGCATTTGGTTACGGCATCCGTTATGAGTATGGTATATTTGAACAGGAAATTGAGAATGGATACCAGGTTGAATATGCCGATAGCTGGCTTAGCGGTGGAAACCCATGGGATATCATGAGAAGAGATTTGGTATATAGAGTTAAGTTTTATGGAAGGGTTGAAAGAATTGAGAGTAAAGATGGAAAATTTTCATATAAATGGGTTGATACCGAAGATGTTTTAGCTTCGGGCTTTGATGTTCCGATACCCGGGTATAAAAATAACACAGTTAATAATTTAAGACTATGGCAGGCAAAGGCACCAAAGGATTTCAGTTTTATAGATTTCAATAGTGGTAATTATGTAGCATCGGTAGCAAGTAAAAATGAATCTGAAACAATATCTAAAGTTCTGTATCCAAATGACAGTTATGTTGAAGGAAAATTCCTCAGGTTAAAACAGCAATACTTTTTTGTTTCAGCAACTTTGCAAGACATCATACGAAAATATAAAGTTAACCATGACACGTTTGATAAGTTTGCAAAAAAAACCGCAATCCAATTGAACGACACACACCCCGTTATTGCTATACCTGAATTAATGAGAATATTAATTGATGAAGAAAAAATGAGCTGGAAAAAAGCCTGGAAAATAACTTCAGGCACCTTCGCTTATACAAATCATACTGTGGTTCCGGAAGCGCTTGAAGAATGGTCTCTTCAGCTATTTGAAGAACTCCTGCCCCGCCATCTTCAAATTGTGCATGAAATAGATAGAAGATTCATTGATGATGTAAAGAAAAATTATACGACCGACGAAAAAATACTTTCGCAGTTATCAATTATAAGCAAAATGAATGGCGGGAGCGTTAGAATGGCAAACCTTGCTATTGTTGGGAGTTTTGCTGTTAACGGTGTTGCTGCTCTTCATACGGCAATTTTAAAGGAAAGATTATTTTTTCATTTTGACAAAATATTTCCCGGCAAATTTATCAATATTACTAATGGAATTACACCAAGAAGATGGCTGAAAACTGCCAACCCGTTTCTTTCAAAAATAATAACCGAAAAAATTGGAGATGAATGGATTAGAAATTTAAATGAACTTAGGAAATTAGAGAAGTTTATTGATGATAAGGAATTTCAGGAAAGTTGGCGTAGTGCAAAATGGCTGAATAAGCAGCTGTTGATTGATTATATAGACAAAGAATTAAATATAAAAATTAATGCCGAGTCAATATTTGATGTTCAGATAAAGAGGTTTCATGAATATAAAAGACAGCTCTTAAATGTTTTGCATGTTATTACTCTCTATAATAGGATAAAGGATAATCCTGACATTAAAATGGTCCCACGTACTGTAATATTTGGTGGGAAAGCTGCACCGGCTTACCGGATGGCAAAATTAATCATTAAGCTTATCAATTCAGTTGGCGAAATTGTGAATAACGATAAAGATGTTGGTGATAAGCTAAAAGTGATTTTTATTAAAAATTATTCTGTTACACTTGCCGAAAAAATTATTCCAGCTTCTGAACTTTCTGAACAGATTTCTATGGCTGGGTTAGAAGCTTCCGGAACAGGAAATATGAAGTTTGCATTAAACGGAGCTTTAACAATTGGTACTATGGACGGAGCAAACATTGAGATTAGGGAAGAAGTTGGTGACGATAATATATTTATTTTCGGGAAATTAGCACATGAAATAATTAACCTAAAGGAAAATGGTTATAATCCGCGAAGCTACTATGAAGAGAACAAAGAATTAAAACATGTAATTGATATGATAGGCTCAGATTTTTTTAATAAAAATGAACGGGGAATTTTTTCACCAATAATAGACAGTCTGTTAAATTCCGATCAATATTGTCTGCTGGCAGATTATCAATCTTATATAGAAAAACAAGATGAAGTAACCAAAGAATATTTGGATGTAGATGCATGGACAAAAAAATCAATTTATAATGTGGCACGGATAGGAAAATTTTCCAGTGATCGTTCCGTTAATGATTATGCCGAAAAGATATGGAACGTTCAGGCAGTACCTATTGAAGATGGTGTAAAACTTAAGCATTAATATAGACGAAAAAACAAATTGCTAATAAATTAAAAAAGTTAAAATATAATAATGAGATTTATTAATTATGGAATATTCAATTCATCCTAGTACTCAAATTGGTCATGTTCATTTAACCGTTGCAAATCTGGAACGATCAGTAAAATTTTATTCTGATCTTTTGGGATTTCGTGTAACAGCAAGATTTGGCGACTCCGCAGTTTTTTTATCATCCGGGGATTATCATCACCACATTGGATTGAATACCTGGGCGGGACCAGATGTAACTCCACCGCCCGAAGGTCATTCCGGTCTTTATCATTTTGCAATACTTTATCCAAGTCGACATGAACTTGCAAAAGCATTCAAAATATTATGGGAGGCAAAATATCCCCTTGAGGGCGCCTCAGATCATGGTATTACTGAATCAATTTATATAAAAGATCCTGATGGAAATGGAATTGAAATTTATTGTGATAGACCCAACGAATTTTGGCCCACCGACGAGAATGATAATTTTCTACTGGTCACTTCACCACTAGATCTACCGGGTTTACTTTCAGAATTAGATCTACAAGAATAAAAAAGTGATGAATATTAGGACTATTCTAAATATTTAATTAATTTATGTAAGTATTTACGTAAATAATATTATAATATTTAATGGTGGCTGCTGAGATAAATTTTGGAGTTAAACTAAAAAAAATTAGTGAGTCAATATCTTCACAAACAGCTAAACTACTGATTCAACAGAATGTTGAATTTGAACCCAGAGCACTACCCGTTTTGCTCGTACTGAAAGAAAAAAAATATTTAAACATAAATGAAATTTCTGCAATACTTGGAATGACCCATCCGGCAATTGTGCAAATTGCTAATCATCTTAATAAAGTAGGATTTATTAAGCATAACAAATCCACAATAGACAAAAGAGTTACACTTCTAGAGTTAACTGAAAAAGGCACTAGAAATTTAACTTTGTTAGAACCATTAATTATTTGCATTCGGAAAACAATTAAATCAATAGTAAATGAAATTGATATCAATTTAATTTATTCAATATCAAAACTAAGTGAATCAATTGGAAATAATATTTTGATGAACAGAGTTCTTGATGAATTAAGACAAAAGGATTTAATAGAAATTATTATTGTTCCATTTAAAAGAAAGTACAAATCAGATTTTAAACGAATAAATCGTGAGTGGCTTAAGAAATATTTTGAAGATGAAGGATTTGAAAAAGAAGATGAACGATTACTTAACAATCCAGAGAAAGAAATTATCAATAAAGGCGGCGAAATATTCTTTGCAATTCTAAATAACGAAGTTGTTGGAACTTGTGCTGTAATTAAAATTGATGACTTTAGTTTTGAATTGGCTAAAATGGGGGTTACCGAGAAAGTACAGGAAAAACAGATTGGAAAAAAGTTAGCCTTAACTGCGATTGGTTATGCTGTTGATATGGGGGTCGTTAAGCTGACGCTTTATACAAGCGTGAAGCTTGTTGCTGCTATTAATCTGTACAAAAATCTCGGTTTCAAAGAAAAAGTGAAAAAGGATGATCGCAGGTATAAAAGAGCTTTGATTTATATGGAGTTAGATTTAAGTGAATAATAATTGTGGTATTGCAATTTGAAATAAAGGATAGGTATTTTGCAGTTAAAATTATTTTAACAACAAAAATGTAAAAAACAAATGTTTGATTATTTAAAAAAATTAATAGCCAATGAAAGCAATCAGGAATCGTTAAAGTCGAATGAGGTGGTTGAACCGGTCGATAGAAATAAACAATTGCAAATTGCTACTGCCGCTTTATTTATTGAAATGGCAAAAGCGGATGGTGAATTTACGGAAGAAGAGAGGGAGAATGTAATCCAATCTTTGCAAAAGCAATTTAACATTGATGCTGTTTATGTAAATGAATTGATGGAATTATCAAAATTAAAGTTAAAAGATAGCGTTAGCTTATTCGAGTTTTCAAATATTGTGAATGAGAATTTTACGAATGAAGATAAAAATACACTGCTAAAAAACTTGTGGCGATTAATTTACACGGATAAAAAACTAGATAAATATGAAGACCGGTTAATAAAAATAATTGGGGGGATGATGAAAATGGATCACAAACAAATTATTAATGCCAAATTGTTAATAAGGCAAGAGCTTAATCTGGATTAACTTAAATTTAGATTATGATTTTTTTAATTGCCTTCAACACACAATAATTTTTAGTCTTTATTCAATTCTTCTTCAATTAATTTGGTAATTTGTAGATTTGTTGGCTCAACCTTGCTGAAAAATCTAGCGACAATGTTTCCATTTTTAGAAATGATAAATTTTTCAAAATTCCATTTTATGTCAGACTTTTCAGTAACATCGTTGTTAGTTAACCTTTCATATAAAGCTGATTTGTCCTCACCCAGAATTTTAACTTTATCAAATAGCTGGAAAGTGATTCCATAATTCGATGAACAAAACGTATTTATTTCTTCGTTCGTTCCCGGTTCCTGTCCTCCAAAATCATTGCAAGGAAAGGCTAATATTTCAAACCCTTGTGAATTATATGTCTTATATAATTTTTCAAGTCTTTCATATTGTGGTGTATAACCGCATTCACTTGCAACGTTTACAATTAATAATACCATATCACTATAATCTGAAAGACTAATAAGACTGCTGTCCATATCCAATACTTTTATATCATTAATGTTTTGCTTCAATTCTCCTTCTCCTTCGGAATACACAATCTGGAAAGTAAAAATTTGAATGCTTATAAAAAAACAGATTGATAAGGCTTTGTATAAGTTCGTTTTCATAGTAATTCCTTTAAAATATTTTAAGTGTTTGAGTAATATTTTCATAAAATATTTAAAAAACTATTTTTTATTATATCCATACAAATTCACAATAATACAGGATGTAAATAGTTCGAAGTGAAGTGTTTCTCACTCCAAATGAATTTTAGAACCAAGATATTGACCGAGAAATAATTCCATTGACAAATAAAATGTTTTTGATAAGACTGTTAAAGTAATTAACTCATAACAGCTGCAAAAGAAGCAGTGTTAACAATATCATCAACACTGCAGCCACGGCTTAAATCAAAACAAGGTTTTTTTAAACCCTGAACTAGCGGACCGATCGCCTCTGCACCTGCAAGCCGCTGTGCAATTTTATAACCAATATTTCCGGAATTTAGATCAGGAAAAATTAGAACATTTGCTTTACCGGCGACAGAACTTCCCGGAGCTTTTTTTAGCCCAATTGATTCAATTATAGCAGCATCAAATTGAAGTTCGCCGTCTACATTTAAATCGGGTCTTTTTTCTTTAACGAGTTTCGTAGCATTGATAACTTTATCAATTAATTCATGCTGAGCACTGCCCCTGGTAGAAAACGAAAGCATTGCAACATAGGGTTCTTCATCCGTTAATTTGCGATGATTATCAGCAGTGGAAATTGCAATATCTGCTAATTGATTTGCATCAGGATCGGGAACGACAGCACAATCAGCAAAGCTAAACACTTTATCGGGAAAAAGCATAAGAAAAAAGCTGGATACTATTGATATTCCATCAGGCATACCTACGCATTGAATTCCTGCTCGCATAATATCTCCGGTTGAAGCCGTTGATCCTGCAACACTTCCATCAGCCAATCCTTCTTTTACCATCATTGCACCAAAGAATAAATCCTTAACAACTGTTTCACGTGCTTGCTCAATTGTTATTCCTTTATGTTTTCGCATATTAAAAAATATGTTTGTAAAATCACTTAACTTATCTGAATTCATTGGATCAATAATTCTTATACCTTGCAGATCAACATTAAGTTTATCTGCATCTTTTCTAATAACTTCATCATTACCTAAAGTAATAACCGAAACGGTTTTATTCTTTTTTAATATTTCAGCAGCTTTTAATACTCTTTCATCATGCGATTCAGGAAGGATAATTGTCTTTTTAAGATCTGCAGCTCTCAATTTTATTTCATTCAATAATTCCAATCCCATTGGTTTCTCCATATATTTGAAAATTCAATATCAAATTTAATAAAATTAATAGTGATTGTTTATCATTCAATCATTATAGATTTTTAGTGTTTATAAGAATTACAAAAGTGAAATAAATTTTGCGATATATTTTTTTACATGAGTATTATAAAAACATCTTGCATAGGTGTAGTATTATTTGACCCGATAAATACTGGCAAACCATTGATTTTTGATAGTAAAACCAATACATTCACATTCTTAATTTTGATATGATTTCAGAGAATTTACAGCGGCTAAGAAACAGAATCGGCAAGCAATGTGCGGCTTCTAAAAGAAATACAGATGATATTAAATTAATTGCCGTATCAAAGTATTTTGGAATTAATGAGATAAACGAAGCCAATAAATTAGGAATTTTTGATTTTGGTGAAAATAAAGCTCAGGAGCTTAGAGATAAATATCAACTATTGGCTGACAAAGTTACCTGGCATTTTATTGGCACCTTGCAGCGCAATAAAGTAAAATATGTTGTAAAAGCTGCGTCGCTTATCCACTCAGTGGATTCGATTTCGTTAACTGATGAAATAAATAATAAAGCTGCCAGGCTTGATAAAGTGCAGAAAATTCTTCTTGAGATTAAGACTTCTTCGGAAAAGACTAAAGCCGGAATTGAGCAGTATGAACAGATATCATTTTTGGCTGATCATTGTAAATATTTAGATAACATTCGGTTGATTGGTCTAATGACCATGGCGCCGTTTACGGATGATGAGCTTTTAATTAGGAAAAGTTTTTCCGAATTGCGTAAATTAAAAGATAAATTAAATAAACAGGGCTTCAATTTAAGTGAACTTTCTATGGGAATGACTGCTGATTTTGAAATAGCAATTGATGAAGGTGCAACTATGCTTAGGATTGGTTCCGCTATTTTCGGACAAAGGGATTACTCCAAAGACAGGAGGACAGTATGAAACTTACACCTGACAATATTAAATCTCAGGAGTTTAGTAAATCACTCCGTGGGTATAATACAGAAGAAGTTGAGGCATATCTCGAAAAACTTGCTGCCGAATTTGAAGATTCAATAAATGAAAATGAAGAAATAAAGGAAGAAATTAAAAACCTTAGCGAGCGTGTTACTGAATTTATCAAGATGGAAAAAAATATGCAGGATACTTTGGCTAAAGCTAAAGAATCCTCAACCAGATCACTTGAGTCATCCCAAGAACAATCTGAATTAGTGATTAAGGAAGCAGAAATTAAAGCTTCGGAAATTATTAAAAGGGCAAGGGAAAGTGCTAACGAAATAAGGGATGCCGTCATAACATTAAGAGAAGAAAAGGATCTAATAATATCTAAACTTAAAGCAATGGTAAATTCCCAGGTTAACTTATATGAAAGTAAAGTTCAAAGAGCCGGTTACGAACAGGAGAAACCAAAAAAGCAAAAAGCTAAAGATGAATTTAATGTCGATGTTGATGATATAGTTGATAAATTATTGTAGTTATGAGCGAACTAATTTCTAAAATAAACGAAACAATTGAAGTAATTAGAAAAGTTGCTAATGAAGATTACCCTATTGGAATAATTTTGGGAACAGGACTGGGTGGATTAGCAAAAGAAATTGATATACAGCACGAAATTGAATATGAAGACCTGCCGCATTTCCCGCTCTCAACGGTTGAGTCGCATCACGGGAAACTGATCTTTGGAAAGATAGAAAAAAAAAGTGTTGTTGTGATGCAAGGCAGATTTCATTTTTACGAAGGATATTCAATGATGCAAATTACTTATCCTGTTCGTGTTTTGAAATTTCTCGGTGTTCAAACGTTACTCGTTTCAAATGCATGCGGTGGAATGAATCCGGTTTATAGCCGGGGCGATATTATGTTAATGGTTGACCATATAAATCTTTTGGGTGATAATCCATTAATTGGTAAGAACGAAGATGAGCTGGGACCAAGATTCCCTGATATGAGTGAACCGTATAATCTTGAATTGATTGCGTTGGCTGAGAATGTTGCCTTAGAAAATAAGATTAAAGTTCAAAAAGGTGTTTATGTTGCAGTACCAGGACCTAACCTTGAAACAAAAGCTGAATATAGATTTTTAAGAGCTATTGGAGCAGATGTAGTGGGTATGTCAACAATCCCGGAAAACATTGTTGCTAATCATATGGGGATGAAAGTTTTAGGTATTAGTATTGTTACAGATGAATGTTTTCCTGATAATTTAAAACCGGCAAACATTGAAAAAATTATTTCAACTGCTATGGAAACTGAACCAAAGATGACTTTAATAATGAAAGAAGTAATAAAGAGATTGTAATGAATAAGAAATCTCTAATAAACTATATTGCAGTGTTACTGCTTGGTGTTCTTATTTATTCCTCTAATTTTTTGGATACTGATTTATTCAATTTTGGCGAAAAGAACTTTGCTGTTTGGTTTGTACTTTCACTTTTGTGCTTTGCATGCGGCTGGTATATTAATAAAGTATTTCAGTGGAGCCGGGGAGGGAAGATAGTTTTTGCAGTAATAGTTGGGATAACATTTGTCAGCATTTTGATGATCACTTTTTTTACCGATTATTTTGGTGCGAATGAGTTGCTAACCGAAAATCTTATTCTCTATAGTTTAAGAAATATTACTCTCGGTTTAATGGCATTTTTTGGTCTTGCAATTCAGGAAGTAATCCATACAAGACGAAATACAGAAGTGCTTGAAGGTAAAGTAAAACTATTGGAAACAGAAACGGATATATCAAGGAAAGAAGCGGGACTAATCATTAAAGAAGCCAATTTAAACGCAAAACAAATAGTTAATGAAGCTACCATAGAAGCGAAGAAAATTATTTCAGAAAAGGAAAGAATTGAAAGAGAACTAAAAGAGTTTATTCAAACGGAAAGAGAATTAATTAATAAGTACGAAAAAAAATAAATATCCATATTAAGAAATGTTAACACAGATTAATGTTTAAACAGAATATAGAAAAAATAGGTTACCCGGAGATAGAAAAGAATATCTTAAAGTTTTGGAAAGACAATAAGATATTTGAAAAAAGTGTATCGACTAGAAGCAAAGATAAATTGTTTACATTTTATGAGGGACCCCCAACGGCAAACGGACAGCCGGGGATTCATCATGTGATGTCCAGAACATTAAAGGATTTAGTATGCAGGTATAAAACTTTACAAGGATACCGTGTTGAGAGAAAAGCTGGTTGGGATGCACATGGATTACCGGTAGAAATTGAAGTTGAAAAGAAGATAGGGATTAAACATAAAAGTGAAGTTGCAGAATATGGAGTTGAGAATTATAATAAAGCGTGCCGCGAATCTGTTTTTACTTATTTGGACTTATGGGAAAAGATGACTACCCGCATGGGATATTGGATTGATCTTGACAAAGCCTATATTACTTTAGATAACAATTATATAGAATCCGTTTGGTGGGCTCTGAAGACGCTGTTTGATAAAGGACTGATCTATAAAGATTACAAAATAGTTCCGCAGGATCCCAAATCGGAAACAGTTTTATCTTCACACGAACTGGCATTAGGTTACAGGGAAACAAAAGATCCTTCTGTTTATGTGCTGTTTACGATAACTAATAAAGAAGAATATTTTCTTGTGTGGACGACTACTCCATGGACACTTATTTCAAATGTAGCACTTGCTGTAGGACCGGATGTACTTTATGTTAAAATTATAACAGGCGGTAAAAAAATTATTCTTGCTAAAGAGAGGCTATCGGTGATCGATGGTGATTATGAAATTCTTGAAGAAATGAACGGTAGTAAATTAGAAGGTATTGAATACGAACAGTTATTTGATTATGTGAGCGTAAATAAAAAGGCTTTCTATGTTCTTCCTGCCGGTTTTGTAAATACAGAAGATGGCTCGGGAATCGTTCATATAGCACCTGCTTTTGGTGTGGATGATTACGAACTTTCCAAGGAATTTGACTTACCAATGCTTCAGCCGGTTACTCGTGGTGGACTTTTTACAGATGAAATAACAGATTTTGCTGGCTGTTTTGTTAAAGATGCAGATAAGGACATCATTCTTAAGTTAAAGCACGAAGGAAAGATCTACAAAAAGGAAACCATAGTACACACTTATCCTTTTAGCTGGCGGAACGAAGATGTGCCGGTTATTTATTATGCGCGTGAATCATGGTTTATAAAAACAACCAGCATTGCCGATCGTATGATTGAACTTAATAAAACCATCAACTGGCAGCCACCGGAAGTGGGTGCAGGAAGATTTGGAAATTGGCTTGAAGAAAATAAAGATTGGGCATTATCGAGAGATCGTTTTTGGGCAACACCACTTCCAATTTGGATTTCGGAAGATGGTGATATGTTTGCTGTTGGAAGTATTGATGAACTGAAAGAAGGGTTTATTGAAGAAAATGATAATAGAATTTCAGTAAGCGAAATTGAAGATATTGATCTTCATAAACCATTCATAGATAAAATATTGTTTGAGCGAAACGGAAAAATTTATAAACGCACTCCAGAAGTAATTGATGCGTGGTTTGATTCTGGTTCGATGCCGTTCGCCCAGTACCACTATCCTTTCGAGAACAAGAAAGAATTCGAAAATAATTTCTTTCCATCTGATTTTATTTGTGAAGGCATTGATCAGACAAGAGGATGGTTTTACACCATGCATGCAATTTCTACTATGTTGTTTGATAATCTAGCTTATAAAAATGTTATTGTAAACGAATTGATCCTTGATAAAAAAGGTCAGAAGATGTCAAAGTCAAAAGGTAATACGATTGATCCGTTTACTCTGTTTGATAAATATGGCGCTGATGCTACAAGATGGTATCTTGTAACAAACAGCCCACCCTGGCGCCCCACATTATTTGATGAAGAAGGATTACTTGAAGTTCAGAGAAAATTTTTTGGAACTTTGGTTAACACTTATTCTTTCTTTGCACTATATGCTAACATTGATAAATTTAAGTATGACGGGGAACAGATCCCTGTTGAAAACAGAGAGGAAATTGATCAGTGGATAATTTCCAAATTAAATTCTTTAATTGCCGAATATCAAAATTTGATGGACAACTATGATGTTACAAAAGCTGCAAGGGCAATATCAACATTTACTATTGATGATCTCTCTAACTGGTATGTAAGAAGAAGCAGACGCCGTTTCTGGAAATCAGAAATGAATCAAAATAAACTTGCAGCGTATCAAACTTTATATGAATGCCTAATATCGGTTTGCAAATTAATTTCTCCTTTTTCGCCGTTTATATCCGAAGAAATCTATTGTAGTTTGAATTCTGTTACAGGCAACGAAAATTTTGAATCTGTTCATTTAACAGAATTTCCGCTAATTACATCAATCAATAAAGAGTTAGAAATTAAAATGAAGGTGGCTCAGCAAGTTGTGTATCTTAGCAGGGCGATGAGAGCCAAATCTAATCTTAAAGTAAGGCAGCCGCTAAAGAAAATAATGGTTGTTGTAGATAGTAATAAGAGAGAAGCATTATCTCAGATGAAGGAGGTTATCTTAGATGAAATTAATATTAAGGATATGATTGTATTGGAGGATGATTCTTCAATTGTGAACAAAACTGCCAAAGCCAATTTTAAAACATTGGGTCCCAAATTGGGTAAAAAAGTTCAGTTGGTTGCACGCGAAATAAAAAATATTAGCGCTGAACAGATCAAGAAACTTGAAAACGGAAATTCAGTACAACTAACAATTGAAGGGGAAGAGTATTCTATTATACTTGAAGATGTGATAATAATAAGCTCTGAAATAAAAGGCTGGGTTGTTGAAACTGATGGAAATGTTACTGTGGCAATTGATACGGAATTGGATCAGAAACTGATTGAGGAAGGTATTGCCAGGGAATTTGTTAATAGAATTCAGAATATGAGAAAAGGCGCCGGCTTTGAAGTTACAGATAAGATAAGTATCCGATTTACCAGCAGTGATATAATTAATAGTGCGGTAAAATCATTTACAAAATATGTTGCTGCGGAAACCCTTGCGGAAAATGTAATAAATGTAGAAAAGTTGAATGGCGGAATTAAGCAAGATTGGGAAATTGGTGATCATTCTTGCTCGATTCAGATTGAGAAGGTAAAGTCTTAACAAAAGAGATTAAATCATTAACTGAAATTACGCAAAAACACCTTTAACATAAAAAAGATCCCGGTTTGTCATTCCCACTGCCTGTCCCGCTTTATCGGGAAAAGTGGGAATCCATTTTTACGTTTATTTTTGCGTAGTGGATGTTCGCTTTCACGAGCATGACATGCAGTTTTACAATTTTGCGTAACTTCAGTCATTAATAAAAATATACTGACAGAAAAAAGAGTATTAAATAAAATTCAATTGAAGGAAAAGGTAAAGTGAGAAAGAAAACATCAACCACAAAAAAAGCTTCAAAAGTTGTAGCAAAGAAAAAAGGAACTGTAAAGAAAAAGGCAGCAGCAAAAAAAACTACTGCTAAGAAATCAGTAGTAGCAAAAAAGAAAGTTACGTCTAAAAAAACTTCATCGGTAAAACCAAAGACAAAGAAGAAATCAACTAAAATAGTAACGGCAAAAAAAGCCGCCGCTAAAAAACCAGTTAAAAAGAAAGCAGCGGTTATAAAAAAGGAAGTTGCACCTAAAAAATCTTCAACTGCAAAACCAACTACGAAGAAGAAATCTGAAGCAATAATAACTACTGAAATGGTAATCGAAAAAAAAATTCCTAAATCAGCAGCAAAAAGAAAATCGCTGTTTAAGAAAGGATTAGTTAAAACTTACGTCCTGACACGTGCTGAATTGATAAAAAAAATAAAGGGATATAGTAAAAAAAATCTCGAACATTTTAGGAATATTATAATTGAAAAAAGAGAAGAAATTTTAGAAGATCTTCAGAGTTTGAAGGAACAAATGCTCGATCCTGCAACAGGTGAATACATAAATGAGAATTCACCTTATTCGTTGCATATGGCAGAACAGGGCACAGATGCAATGGAAAGGGAAAAAACTTTTCTTTATGCTCAAAGGGAAAATAAATTCCTCGGTTATCTTGATGATGCACTTAAACGCATAGATACAGGAACTTATGGAATTTGTATTGAGTGTATCGAGACTCCGCAGCATCTTTGTGAAACCTGCCCATTAGTACCTAAAGCAAGATTGGAAGCAGTACCACATACTCAGCATTGCTTGCCCATCAAGCAGAGAAAGGGCGGTCGTTAAAATTTTTTAGAAACATTCTATAATTTATATGATATTGTTGTTATTCAAAGGTCTAGTTTGAAATTAATATTCATTTCAATATTAATATTACTTACCGATCAGTTCTCGAAAATTTACGTTAAGGGATTTTATTTACCATTAATTAATCTTGAACATTCAGGACTTGCTAATAGTAAAAGCATTCCTATTATAGATAAATTCTTTTATATCACACCTGTTGAAAATCCGGGTATTGCTTTCGGAATAGATTTGGGACCGGAGGTTAAAACAATCGTTTCCATTCTTACAATAATCGCAACACTTGGTTTAATAGTATATTTATTTAGAATACGGAAAGAAAATTTTATTTCAAGGTTGCCTATTACAATTATTTTAGGGGGAGCTTTAGGAAACCTAATTGATAGGATTTTTTATGGTTACTTTTATGCCTATGGTTCTTTGCTTTCGGGTAATGCAGTTGATTTCATTGATCTGAGAATATTTGATTTTTTTCTCCTCAATAAAGTTTTAAATATTTATGTTTTTAATATTGCAGACATAGCAATTATTCTGGGTGTTGTAATTTTACTGTTTGCATTATCAAGGAAGAGGAAAATTGCCCGCCAAAATAGTATTGATAAAATAGAAAACAGTTTAAGTTTAGATTGGGTGGATGATTGCGCGTAATATATTTTACATTTGGTGTAATATTCATAGATCAGGTATCAAAATTCTACATTAAAGGAATTAAAATTCCATTTTTAAATTTTTCATTTTCCGGGATGTATCCGGGTGAATCAATATCTGTAATTGGCAATTTATTTAAAATTACATTTATCGAGAATCCGGGTATGGCTTTTGGTTTCAATCCGGGTTCGGAGTTTAAATTATGGATTTCTATATTTTCATTAATTGCCAGTATTGGCTTGCTTGTATACCTGTATATAGAAAGAAACAAATCATTAAGCCTGCGTATTGCCCTTGCAATGATTTTAGGAGGTGCAATAGGGAATTTAATTGATCGTACTTTTTATGGAATTATATACGATTATGCCCCATTATTTTATGGAAAAGTTGTTGATTTCTTTGATTTCGATTTTTTTAATTTCACAATTTTGGGGCGGAACTATGATCGATGGCCAATTTTTAATATAGCAGATGCATCAGTAACTATAGGTGTGCTTATTTTACTCTTATTTTACAGACATCATACACAAGAAGGGCTTGAACCAGTTAATGAAGAACCGTTAACAACCTCAGAAAATATTAATGGTAAATTAAATGAAGTTGTGGATGAAGAAAAGAATACAGGAAATGATTTAGCCGGACGAACTGAAGATGATCAAGCTGATAAATGAAAAAAAATATCGCTTTGAAATACCTGAAGGAAAGAAGAAGGAAAGGATAGATACTTTCCTGGCAAACTCCATTGAAAATGCTACCCGGTCCAAAGTTCAAAAATTAATTGAGGCGAAACTGGTTACTGTAAACGGGGCAGTTGTCAAATCAAATTATAATATCAAACCATTTGATATCATTGAAGCTGTTCAACCAATATCACCACGACCGGAAGATGCCGAGCCGGAAGACATTCCGCTTGACATTATTTACGAAGATGAATATCTGTTAGTTGTAAATAAACCGGCAGGAATGGTTGCTCATCCGGCGTATGCAAACTATACCGGAACACTTGTAAATGCACTGCTCCATCACTCCCAAAAACTAAGCAGTTTAAATGAACCGGGGAGGCCAGGAATTGTACACCGCCTGGATAAAGATACAAGCGGACTTCTTGTTGTAGCAAAGGAAGACTGGGTGCATGCAAAACTTGCAGAGCAATTTGCACAGCATTCGGTTGAAAGAGAATATTATGCTGTTTGTTGGGGTATATTCAATGAGACTGAAGGAAAGATTGAATCTTTAATAACACGAAGTAAAAAGGATAGAAAAAAGTTCACGGTAAGTAGTGTCGAAGGGAAGAAAGCAATTACATTTTACGAAGTTATTAAAGAATTTGATTTCACGTCATACGTAAAGCTGAAATTAAAAACCGGCAGAACACACCAGATAAGAGTTCATCTTTCCAGCATTGGCAAGCCTGTCTTTGGGGATGCCTCTTACGGCGGCAGGCAAATTAAAAGTGGATCTAATATTCCAGGAATAAAAAGCAAAATGAAAGATCTTCTCGATATAATTCCAAGACAGGCTTTGCATGCTAAAACTCTGGGATTCATTCATCCTAAAACAACAAAAATGATGCGTTTCCACTCGGACCTTCCTGATGATATTCAACTTCTTATATCCAAACTGTCTGAACCTTTCTCTGATAAGTAAATTCGATAATCATTATATTTGCATTCGTAATTCAAACTAGTAAGAATAGACTATCTACCCCTGGTAGATAAACAGATGAAAATGAAAAGATAGTTGAAAACACAAAAGTATGTTGAAGCAAGCAACAGTCATTCAAAGGAAACTTGTCCCGATTCTTCGGGATGAAAAACATAAGTAACGGGATTCGAAAAATATTAACAAGATTCATTCTGAGTGACAATTGGAGTTACCTTCGTTATCAATTCAATCTATGAAACGAGCATAAAAAAATATAAACAGTTGAAAAAATTAGTTTTACCGGAGAACCCGATGCTCTCAATCTATAATACGTTAACAAAGAAAAAAGAACTATTTGAACCGATAAATCCACGGGAAGTGAAAATGTATGTTTGCGGACCTACGGTTTATGACTATTTCCACATTGGTAATGCACGCTCATTTATTATGGCTGATATTGTGAGAAGATATCTTGAATACAGCGGATATAAAGTAACCTATGCGATGAATATTACAGACATTGATGATAAGATTATTAAAAAAGCAAATGAAGAGCATGAGCATTACAAGGAGTTTACAGAAAAGTATGTAAATGCCTTCTTTGAAGACTATGATAAACTGAAAATGAAGAGGGCTGATTTATATCCGAAAGCTGCGGAACATATGCAGGATATTATTGAAATGATAGAATCATTGGAGGAGAAAGGATATGCATATAATGTTGATGGTAATGTATTTTATGATGTGTCAAAATTTAAAGAGTATGGAAAATTAAGCGGAAAAAATATTGATAATCTGATCTCCGGTGCAAGAATAGAAATAAATGAAGAGAAGAAAAATCCTTTGGATTTTGCTCTATGGAAAAAAGCAAAGTCCAGCGAGCCATATTGGAATAGTAAATGGGGTAAAGGCAGACCCGGCTGGCACATCGAGTGCTCTGCAATGAGCTGCAAACACCTTGGAGAATATTTTGATATTCACGCCGGGGGTAACGATCTTATTTTTCCGCATCACGAAAACGAAATTGCACAGAGTGTCGTATCAAATGATAAACCGTTTGTTAAATACTGGCTTCACTTTGGATTTTTAAATATCGAAAATGAAAAAATGTCAAAGTCTCTTGGCAATTTCTTTACAGCAAGGGATGTGCTAAAAAGATATTCTGCTGAAGCAATAAGATTATTTTTTACACAGGCATATTATCGTGGTCCGCTTAATTTTAGTGATGAGCTGCTTGCTGGTGCTGAGAAAGGACTGGAAAAGTTTGAAAATCTTGTTGATAAAATAAACCTGGAATTAAGTAAAAACCAAACCGAAGGCACAACGCTCGATCTAGATATAAAAGAATTTGAAGATAAATTTATTGCGGCAATGGATGATGATTTTAACACAGCGCAGGCAGTTGCAGTAATATTTGATTTTGTAAAAGAAGTAAACCGTACAATAGCAGAGAATGAAAATATTAATACTGAATTTTATAAAAGTGCGAAATCATTTTTAGAAAGAACCGCAGTAGAAGTATTAGGCATTATGAATTTTGATGTTGAGGATAAATCTGCAAATGAGGATCTTGATGTTAAATTTATTAAACAAATGATTGACAAGAGAACCGAAGCAAAAAAAGAAAAGAATTATACTCTGGCAGATAAAATAAGGGATGAATTAAAAGCTCTGGGCGTTGAATTAAAGGATTCTAAAGAGGGAACGACTTTTAAATTTATTAAATAGTTATTTTTTGTGATATTCAAAAAATCAGAATTACTTCTTCTCAAAAATATTTCCCGCACCAAAAATATAATTAGGATCGAGAGTCTTTTTAAGCATTCTCATTTTGTTTACATTTTCCTGCCCATACATTTCTACAAGATATTCTGTTTTATTTTTCCCAACTCCGTGTTCGGCTGAAAATGTACCACCTAGATTAATAGCGCGGTTGCAAATACTTTTATAGAGTTCTTTACCTTTTTCAAATTCTTCTTCCGTTTTGGGCAGCATATTAAGATGAAGGTGTGAGTTGCCAAGATGACCATAAATTACATAGTCTAATTTCTTTTCTTCTACATCCTTTTTAATAGCATAATAAAAATCAATAAGTTTTTCATCCGGCACTGCAACGTCTGTTCCGAGCTTTCGAAAATTATTTAAGGTAATGTATTCGTTTACGTTTGTGGAAATTGTATGTCTGAATCCGATAATATTCTCTTTATCTTTTTCAGTAAGTGCAAACCAGGCATCTTCTTCTTTTCCGCCAAACTCTAAAAACAGGTCTATCCATTGTTCAAGTAAAATATCTTCTTTCTCTTTGCATTGCTGTTCAAACCACACAGCCGCTTTTGCATTTGGCGGTATGTTTGAATAATTGTTTACTAAAAAGTTTAGTGAGTTTTCATCAAAAAATTCTAATGCGGCGGCGTCTATACTATCGTTCTTGTTCACTTCCCGTGTTCGATATGATTCATCCCTTGCTCTAATTAAAAAATTCAAGGCGCTTTTTTCAGATTCAAAAAACAAAATGCATGAGATCTCTTCAACAGGTATAGGCAACAGCTTTAATTTAATCTTTGTTATCACACCCAACGTCCCCTCCGAACCTATGAACAGATCAATTGCATCCATACCGGGTTTGCAATAGTAACCGGATGCATTTTTGGTGATTGGCATATTATATTTTGGCAGTGTAAGATTTATTTCTCTTCCCGTTGATGTTGTAATATTAAGAGAATGATCTTTTGCAAATACTTTTCCTCTTTTTAGGTGAAGAAGATCACCCTCTGCCAACTGGATTTCCAACTCTTCAACATAATCTCTTGTTGGACCATATTTAAAAGTTCTTGCGCCGGATGCATTTGTGGCAACTGTTCCGCCAATAAAGCAATTACGCTCTGTAGGATCGGGTGGGTAAAGCAATCCTTTTGATTTTACTGCATCCTGTAATTCAGAAAGCAGAACTCCCGGTTCTACGATTGCAAAGTATTCTTTTGTGTTTATCTCAATTATTTTGTTAAGTTTTTCTGTGGAGATGACAATTCCTCCCTTTGGAACCCGGGCACCTGTTAATCCGGTTCCGTTCCCCGAAATTGTAACTGATTGTTTTTTTTCGTTTGCTTCCTTAATGACTTCTGCCACCTCGAAAACATTTTCCGGAATATAAACCGCATCGCAGAATCCTTTTGTGTTGGAAGCATCAATCAAATAATTTTGAATTTCATCCTGTTCGGTTTTAATTATCATTTTTT
>SMVA01468012.1_pt1 | contig 19690 bp, 15 predicted proteins | sample 2456451 | NCBI WGS metagenome assembly SMVA01 (sample SAMN11095933, study PRJNA526329) | marine sediment metagenome | biome: Marine sediment; feature: Surficial sediment; material: Deep marine sediment; isolation source: Hadal surficial sediment | place: Pacific Ocean | collected 2014-05 | depth... | reverse complement strand
GCGCTTCCAGTTTTTTAGATCAAGCGAGGACTGTCTGAGCCGTAGGCGAGTTCCGCAGCGCTGAAAAACTGGCAGCGCGAATGGTCGCAAGGAAAGCAGGGCTCAGGATGAGCGCCGGGAAAGTTTAGTTGAGTTAATTGAGTAGCTTCTGGGAATATCTCAGGGACTGAGCGTTATGCCCGGTTCCCCTGGAATACTCCTGACACGATCACCTTATCCGATATGCTAATAGGCCTGTCACCAAGGCAATCACGGCCTGTTTGGCGTGGTGGCGCCACTATGAATCAATGGGCCTGGGCCGCCAGAGAATAGCGGCTAGAATAACGCTTAGCAATTATCCTTGGCGCGGGTTAAACGCCTGAACATCAAGTGCCTGGCCATGAAGATTGTTGCTGTCCGGGCCCATCATGTACAAATACACTGGCATTAGAGACTCCGGGGTCGGTATGTTGGCTGGATCTTCGGCCGGATAGGCCTGATGGCGCATCTGTGTCCTGGTGCCGCCGGGATTGAGGCTGTTCACGCGTATGGAGCTGGTGTTTTTGAGCTCATCTGCCAGAACTTGCATCAGGCCTTCGACGGCAAACTTAGTGACACTATAAGCACCCCAGTAAGCACGCCCCTCACGTCCTACGCTTGACGCTGTGAAGATCAATCGACCTTCTGTTGATTTTGTTAACGCCGGTAGCAGGGCTCTGCTCAGTAAAAAAGCGCCATTTACATTTACCTGTATCAGGTCTTGCCACTCCTTATGAGGATAATGTTCAATAGGGCTACGTGGACCCAATAAGGCCGCGTTGTGCAATAAACCATCGAGGCAGGGGTATTGTTCATCCAGAGAATCTGCCAGTACCTGGTAGTCATTTTCGCCGGCAGTGAGCAGGTCCAGTGGCTGAATAACAGCCTGTTTTGGACATTCTCTTTCAATCTGGTCATAAACTTTTTCAAGTTTTCTTTGGGTTCTCCCGGTTAGAATTACGTTAGCACCGTGCCGGGCAAAACTTAACGCTGCAGCACGACCGATGCCATCTCCCGCTCCAGTGACTAAAATGGTTTTTCCTGCAAGAAGGTCTTTGGCTGGTTGATAATCAAACATTGAGTAATGGCTTAGGCAAATTTCAGCATGGATAACAAGCTCTCTGTATCCTTGGGTGAATCAATAATAAAATCCGCATTCCATTCGTCGACCTTGGCGTCTTCAGCCAGGTAGCCGTATTGGGCTGCAATGGCGATGATGTCGGCACTTTTTGCTGCCTGTATATCCCTTATGTGGTCCCCTATGTAGACTGTTCGTTCAACCTTGCATCCCAATTTTTTACAGGCCAGCAACAAGGATTCGGGACTAGGTTTGCGCGCGTTTACATGATCGGGGCAAATCAGTATCGGGCAGCGTGTCAACAAATCCAGCTTCTCTAATAATAGGCGACTGTATTTTTCCGGCTTGTTCGTCACTATGCCCCACTGAATATTGGAAGTTTCCAGTTTCTCCAGTAAGTCCAATATTCCAGGATAGGGTTTGGCTTCTGTCTGTTTAAGTTGTTCGTAGTACAGATTGAGCAGTTGTTGAAGTCGCTGGTCAAACTCATCATGATCTTCATCTAAGTGGAATGCCAGCTTTACCAAGGCACGTGCACCGTCTGACACTGTTTGCCGTACTTCAGCACGGGAAACCCTTTCGCCACCGCTTTGGTCAAGCATGATAGCTAATACCTTGTGAAAATCCTCAGCGGTGTCAATCAAAGTTCCATCGAGATCAAATAACACACATTCGATGGCCGTGTTCAGGACTACCATAGTCAATTCCTGCAAATAGTTTTCGTATAGTGCGCGAGGTAATTCACATCAAGATTTTGTCGCAGCGAATATTTTTTTGTTATCGGGTTGTACCCCATGCCCATCTGACCAACCTGGTCTAGATTCGCTTGTCGACACCAGCGGGCCAATTCTGATGGTTTTATAAATTTGGAGTAATCATGTGTCCCTCGGGGCAGTAACTTTAATATGTATTCGGCTCCCAATATGGCGAAGACATAGGATTTGGGGTTTCGATTTATGGTCGAGAAAAATACCGTGCCGCCCGGTTTCAACAGCTTTTCACAGGCCGACACGACGGAGCCTGGCACCGGTACGTGTTCGAGCATTTCCAGGCAGGTTATAACGTCAAACTTGCCAGGATAAAGGTCGGCAAAATCTTCGGCAGAGTTTTTTTGATAGTCAATTTCCAGCTTACTTTCCAACTGATGCAATTTCGCAACCGCCAGGGAAGCATCAGCCATATCAATTGCAGTAACCCTGGCACCGTGATGGACCAGGGCTTCCGAGAGGATGCCACCACCACATCCAATATCCAAAACCAACCTTTCTGCCAGGCTAACATTCTGGCTTATATAACTCATCCGCAGGGGGTTAATCTGATGTAACGGTTTAAATTCGCTGTCAGGATCCCACCAGCGAGAGGCCAGGGCCTCGAATTTTCGAATTTCCACTTCGTCGACGTTTTTCATCTGCCGGTTACTTCTGTTTGGCTTTGCATAATCTTATGCTGCCAGTGTTTAGCCAGTTCCTGCACTGCGCGGGTTTCAATTGTGGTCAGCTTGCCTTCATGGACTACTGTCTTACCCCCGACCCAGACGTGGCTGACTTGAGATGCCTGGGTGTTATAGACCAGATGAGAAACCGGATTGTACAGTGGCAATGCATTTAGGCTGTCCATACGCACAGCGGTCAAATCGGCAAATTTCCCTATTTCGATACTGCCGATGTGTTGGTCCAGACCCAGTGCACAAGCACCGTTAATGGTGGCCATTTGCAAGGCTTTATAGGCTGGTAGTGTACTTGCATTTCCAGCCACTGCTTTAGCCAGCAAGGCGGCGGTTCTCATTTCAGAAAACATGTCCAGGTCGTTATTGCTGGCACAGCCATCCGTGCCAAGCGCAACATTGACTTCCTTATCCAAAAGTTTGCCTACCTCACACAATCCACTGGCAAGCTTCATATTTGATTCTGGACAATGAATTACATGAGCGCCTGAGGTTTTCAGTAAAGTCATTTCGTCATCGGTAAGTTGAGTGGCATGAACGCAAAGTAGTCGAGGGCTGACCAGACCAAGTTCAGCCAACCGCTCGAGAGGGCGTTTGCCCGTATTGACAACAGCTTCCTCAACTTCGAGTGCCGTTTCATGCAGATGGATGTGAATAGGGATATCTAACTCTTCTGCCAGAATGGATATTTTTCGCAGTGGAGCATCTGAAACCGTGTAAGTTGCATGGGGTCCGAATGCGGTATAAACCAGTTCACTATTGCGATAATCGTCATGCAATTCAGTTGCTTTGAGGATGTATTCTTCTGCATTCTGTCCCCATACAGTAGGGAAGTCTAAGACCGGGCTTGCCAGTTGAACTCTGATATGGGCATTGGTAGCCGCCTTCGCAACAGCATCGGGGAAAAAATACATGTCGGCAAAACAGGTGGTTCCGCCAGAGAGCATTTCAGCAATTGCCAACGTAGCACCCTGGTAAACAAATTCCGCGTCTACATGCTGGGTCTCGAGAGGCCAGATGTACTGTTCCAACCACTCTTTAAGGGGGACTTCATCAGCAATTCCACGAAACAGGCTCATAGGAGCATGACCGTGTGCATTAATAAGTCCTGGTATTAGCGCATGGTGTTGCAGATGGACGACTTTTTCAGCCTTAATCTTTTGCTCTGCTTCAGTTATGGGCAAGATCTCAAGGATTCGTTTGTCCTTGATTGCGATACCATGATTTTCCAGTACAGCCCCTTCAGGAACTACGGGAATTACCCAGCGTGCTGTAATCAGTAAATCTGCTGCGAATTTTTGTTGCCGTTCGGCCACTTTACAACCTTGAATTTGGAACTAAAAACACCGGCGCATTATAACGTCAGAAGCTAAAAATAGCTTGGCGAATTTGGCCGCCCGGGAAGCCCTGAAAATTATTGATAAAGAAGGATATTTTAGCTAATTAATTGCTGTATTTTGACTGTCAGAAAGCGGCATTTCTATGTTAATATTAGCAGCGAATTTTTAGGCGGATTTTTGACTTGTTAACAGTTCATGATTGGAGCTTACCGGAGCCTTTTTTGGCTCTTTTTGGGCACAGGAAAAGTGCGACAAATCACCCAGAGACTGTTCAGATTCAATTACCACATCGAGCCAGATTACGATCTTTTCCATTAAGGAAATAGAGGAATACGGGGACTTATGTCTGAGATTGCGAAACAGGTAACGCCAGTTGCATTGGAAAGCGAGATGCGCGAGTCCTATCTGGCCTATGCTATGAGCGTAATCGTCGGGCGCGCTTTGCCTGACGTTCGGGACGGCCTGAAGCCGGTGCATCGCCGGGTATTGTTCGCAATGAATGTATTATCCAATGATTGGAATAAGCCCTACAAGAAGTCTGCCCGGGTAGTAGGTGATGTGATTGGTAAATACCATCCTCACGGAGATACCGCCGCCTACGACACCATCGTCAGGATGGCACAGAATTTCTCATTACGTTATCCCTTGGTGGACGGTCAGGGTAATTTCGGTTCTGTGGATGGCGATTCGGCCGCCGCCATGCGATACACAGAAATACGAATGTCCAAGATTGCCCATGATCTGCTAGCCGATCTGGACCGGGATACTGTCGACTTTTCACCGAATTATGATGGCACTGAACAAATCCCTGACGTACTACCGACCCAGGTTCCCAACTTACTGGTTAATGGTTCCTCCGGTATTGCCGTGGGCATGGCTACCAATATTCCGCCGCACAATATGAATGAAGTGATCAATGCTTGTATTGCCATACTTGATGAGCCTGAAATCGAGCTGGAAGGCATAATGGAACATATCCAAGGTCCGGATTTTCCCACGGCAGCCATTATCAACGGGCGAGCTGGGATTGTTGAGGCCTACAAGACCGGGCGCGGTAGGATTTATGTCAGGGCAAAGGCAGAAATAATTGAGGACGAAAAGTCTGGCAAGTCCACAATAATCGTCTCCGAAATTCCCTATCAGTTAAACAAAGCAAAGCTCATCGAACGAATCGCTGAGTTGGTAAAAGAGAAAAAACTGGAAGGGATTACTGAGTTACGTGATGAATCTGACAAAGATGGTATGCGCATTGTTATTGAATTACGTAGAGGAGAGGTTGCAGATGTTGTGCTAAATAATCTCTATTCCCAAACCCAGATGCAATCAGTATTTGGCATCAACATGGTGGCGTTGGTAGATGGGCAGCCGCGTGTACTGAATCTGAAAGAAATGCTTGATGCATTCGTCAGACATCGACGGGAAGTTGTAACACGTCGCACATTATTCCTGTTACGCAAGGCCAGGGAGCGAGGTCATATTCTTGAAGGGCTGGCCGTTGCCCTGGCGAATATTGATGCGGTCATCGAACTGATAAAGAGTTCGCCAGGTTCGGCAGAAGCTAAAGTGAAGATACTGGCACGGTCCTGGAAGTCAGAGAGTGTGCTGGCATTGCTTGGAGAGGCAGGTGCAGATGCTTGTCGACCAGATGACCTTGAGCCGCAATACGGATTGAAGGAGAACGAGTATTTTCTCTCCCCAGGCCAGGCGCAGGCAATTCTTGAACTGCGATTGCATCGTCTAACTGGTCTCGAACATGAGAAACTTATAAATGATTACCAGGAATTGTTAAAGCAGGTTGCTGACTATAGGGATATTCTTGAGAACCAACCACGCTTGTTATCAGTCGTGCGTGAAGAGCTTGAGCGGATCAAGCATGATTACGGCGATGACAGACGCACAGAAATAGTCGAATCCCAACTTGATCTAACAACAGAAGATTTGATTACCTCCGAAGACCGGGTAGTCACGATTTCTGAAACTGGCTATGCCAAGTCTCAACCGGTTTCTGACTATCGTGCCCAAAGGCGCGGGGGCAAGGGAAAGGCGGCGGCAAAAGTCAAAGAGGAAGATTTTGTCAAACACCTGCTGGTGGCTAATACCCATGACACATTGCTTTGTTTTAGCAGTATGGGTAAGGTTTATTGGTTAAGAGTATTTCAGATTCCACTGGCTAGCCGAACTTCCCGTGGCAAGCCTATTGTTAATATTCTACCGCTGGAAGAAGGTGAACAAATCACCAGTCTGCTGCCCATCAAGGAATATACAGTCGATCATTATGTGTTCATGGCAACCGCCAATGGCACGGTTAAGAAAACAGATTTAACAAATTTCTCAAGGCAGCGCAGTGTTGGCCTGCGGGCGATAGAACTGGATGACGGTGATGTGCTGGTCGGTACAGCAATTACTGACGGTGAAAAGAAAGTCATGTTGGTCAGCAGCAGTGGCAAAACAATCTGTTTTAAGGAAAGTGATGTGCGAGCTATGGGAAGGACAGCCCGTGGAGTCAGGGGTATCAGATTGGTCGGAGGCCACAAAATGATTTCCTTGATTATTCCTGAGAATGGTAAACAAATTCTCTCTGTCAGTGAGAATGGTTACGGTAAACGTACCCGGGTTGAAGACTTTCCTGTCTACGGCCGAGGCGGTCAAGGTGTCATCGGCATGCAAACCAGTGATCGTAATGGCAGGGTCGTTGGCGCTGCACAGGTATTCGATGGTGACGAGATAATGCTTATCTCCGATAAGGGCATCCTGGTGCGCACTCGAGTTGACGAAGTTTCGGTGCAAGGCCGAAATACTCAGGGAGTACGGCTGATCACTTTGAAAGACGGAGAAAAACTGGTTGGTTTAGAACGAGTAGACGAGCCGGAGGAATCGGAGTTTGAGGATCTAGCAGAATCAGATAGCGATGACTAAGCTTTATGGTTCAGTCCCTATAGGCTGGGCTTGATTCAGAAGTTCAATAGGGCATCTCAATAATTGACTTAAGTGAGCAGGTTGTTGACTGATAAATATCTTAATGGGGAAGCAGTTGCCTACCTTGGTCCTAAGGGCACCTTCTCACATTCGGCGGTACTGGCGTATTTTGGTGACGGCATTGATTTGCAAGAGTGCTCAACGATTGATGACGTATTCGTGACCGTTGAATCCGGTGCTGTCAAATTTGGCGTGGTGCCAGTAGAAAACTCAACCGAAGGAGCAATAAACAATACTCTGGACTGTTTGATTGATACCCCATTGAAAATAATCAGTGAGGTAGTGGTACCTATAGAGCATCACCTGATGGTCAAACCCGGCACCAGCAAAGACCATCTGGAAAGAATAGTTTCCCATAAGCAATCCCTCGCCCAGTGTAGGAAATGGCTGCTAAATAATTGGCCGGACACGCCGCAGGAAGAGTGTGCCAGTAACGCCGAAGCCGCCAGAAGAGCGTCGATTGAACCAGCTACCGCCGCGATAGCAGGCAAGATGGCCGCCGAGGTTTATAATTTACAAATTCTTGACTCAGCGATACAGGATCAGAGAAACAACAGTACCCGATTCCTGGTGATGGCAAAGACTACTACCTCACCCAGTGGAAGGGATAAAACCAGCATTCTTATTTACACTGAAAATAGACCAGGTGCATTATTCAGAGTTTTGGAACCATTTGAGCATAATAAAGTAAGCCTGACTCGAATAGAGACCCGCCCGTCAAAGAAAGACATCTGGGACTATGTCTTTTTTATCGATTTCGAAGGACATGTGGATGATGAACCGGTACAAAAAGTCCTGACAAAATTGGCCGAATGCACAGTCGAGGTCAAACTATTAGGCTCTTTTCCATTGGCTGGTTGAATTTAGTGTTTAAGCCGAGCCACAAAACGTCTTTTGGTCGCGGCCTTGATTTGCTAGCTAAGGGGCTGTCCAGTAATCAAACAAAATTAGTTCCTTGAAGGAATCCAGTTGGGGCATCTAGCGGAAAAAACAGTTTTGATTATTGGTCTGGGAATGATCGGTGGTTCTGTCGCCTGCGGGTTAAGAAAACGAATACCTGAGTTACGAATATATGCCGTAGATTGCGATCAACAACAAATTGATTTAGCAAGCCAACGGGGAATTATTGATGGGGGCTCGAAAAGCGTCGAGGATTTCATTGCCGATATCGATCTTATTGTAATTGCAGTTCCCACCTTGGCAGTTGCTAAGGTAATGGAGGCTATTAAGGGAAAATTTAAGCCGGATGCGACGATCACCGACGTCGCAAGTGTGAAGGCGAATGTCGTCGCTGCGGCGGAGTCTGAATTAGGTGAGAGCAAGCGCAGGTTTATTCCCGCCCACCCCATTGCAGGCTCTGAAAAAAGTGGATTTCTCGCTGCCAGTGAAGATCTGTTCTCAAACCGAAACGTTATTGTTACACCGGCTCCCTATATGGATGCTGACGCTATCCAAACAGTTCACGAGCTATGGAGAACTCTCGGAGCAGACGTGCTGGGAATGACAGTTCAACGGCATGACGAAGTTCTGGCGGCTACCAGCCATCTACCTCATCTGTTGTCCTATGCGTTGGTCGATGTGCTGGTAAAGAGCAGGCAAAGTGAAGATATATTTCGTTATGCTGCCGGAGGCTTTGCCGATTTTAGCCGCCTGGCTTCCAGTGACCCCACCATGTGGGCCGATATTTTTATCGCGAATTCAGCCGCTGTGACTTCTGTGCTCGATGAATACATCGAGTATTTACAACGGTTACGAGAGGCCTTAGTCAGTAAAGAGCATGAATCGCTCATGACCACTTTTTCCGCTGCGAAAAAAGCGCGGGACGGTTTTGTCAGGAAAATATTTAATCCGATGAATGAATTACCGGTGGTAGAAGAGGCCCAATTAGATTATGTCATATCGGCCGGTGGCCAGGCCTCCGGCGAAATTAGAGTACCGGGGGATAAATCAATATCCCACAGGGCAGTAATTTTCGGATCGATTGCCAAAGGAGTGACCGTTGTAAAAGGGTTTCTTGAAGGCGAAGATGCACTCAATACCCTTAATGCTTTCAGGGAAATGGGCGTCACCATTGTCGGACCCGAAGAGGGGAAGCTGATTATTTACGGCGTCGGCAAAAATGGCTTGAAGGCCCCGAGAAAGCCTCTGTATATGGGCAATTCTGGAACAGCTATGCGCCTTCTCGCTGGCTTGTTATCGGCACAGACTTTCTCAAGTCAACTGACAGGTGATGAATCACTGTCGACACGGCCGATGCAACGGATAGCTGATCCTCTAGGGTTGATGGGGGCCAAAGTAGAGACTAACGATAAAGGCTCGCCTCCTCTGACCATTACTGGCACTGAAATGCATGGAATACAATACTCAATGCCGATTGCCAGTGCCCAGGTAAAGTCATGTTTGTTACTGGCCGCAATCTATGCCAGCGGCGAAACTCTAATTAAAGAACCTGCTCCGTGTCGAGACCATACAGAGCGCATGCTAAAAGGGTTTGGCTATCCACTTGAGAAAAATAGTCAGACCGGCGAAGTTTCGATCAGCGGCGGACACGAACTGGTTGCTACCGACATAGAAGTTCCGGGTGATATATCCTCGGCCGCTTTTTTTATAGTGGCAGCAGCAATAAGTCCTGGTTCTCGCTTGTTGCTTCAGCATGTTGGGGTCAATCCCACGCGCAGCGGAATAATCAGTTTATTGAAGCTGATGGGCGCTGATATTCAATTGAGCAACGAGCAGGAGATAGGAGGTGAGCCGGTAGCGGATATTTTGGTGCAACAGGCACCGTTACAGGGAATTGATGTCCCACAGCAATTGATTCCGCTGGCCATTGACGAATTTCCTGCCCTGTTTATTGCCGCCGCTTGTGCCCAGGGAACGACGCGCGTTCGAGGCGTTGAGGAGTTACGAGTGAAAGAAAGTGATCGGTTGCAGATCATGGCTGACGGATTGAGCGTGCTGGGAATCGAAAACTCGCTGTACAGCGATGGAATAGATATTGTCGGCGGAAAAATTACTGGAGGTAAGATTGATAGTGCAGGCGATCACCGTATCGCCATGGCGTTCACCATAGCCGCGCTTAGAAGCACTTCCTCAATTAGGGTAAAAAATTGCAGCAATGTCGCTACTTCGTTTCCTGGATTTGTCGAATTAGCCAACAAAGTCGGCATTAAAGTTAATACCAGCCAGCAAATTACAGGTGGCACTGACTGATGTCCTTGGTTCCAGTCATTACTATTGATGGTCCTAGTGGTTCAGGCAAAGGGACGGTAAGCCACCGAGTTGCGGCAGATCTGGGCTACCATTTACTGGACAGTGGCGCTTTGTACCGGATAATTGGGTGCGTGGCCCTGGAACAACAGCTGGATCTTGACAACGCTGAACAACTGGCTGAAACAGCGGAAAATCTCGCTATTACTTTTGAGAAAAACGGACCGGGTTCGGTAACTGTTAACGGCAAGGATTTCAGCACATTAATCAGACAGGAGATTGCTGGTGAAACGGCTTCTCGTGTGGGGCAGATCCTGGAAGTTAGACGTGCACTGCTTAAACGCCAGTTAGCTTGCAGAAAACCACCTGGCCTGGTCGCCGATGGACGCGATATGGGAACTGTGGTTTTTCCTGATGCCAAGGTTAAAATCTATCTAACAGCCAGTGTTGAAGAGCGTGCCAAAAGGCGATATAACCAGTTGATTGCAAAGGGTATTGGTGCTATTCTGCCCGACCTTTTGCGAGAGTTAAAAGAACGGGATAACAGAGACCGGAAACGATCTGTTTCCCCGCTGGTTCCAGCCACCGACGCTCACATACTGGATACGACCAATTTGAATATCGATCAGGTGGTGTCCAGAGTACTGAACCTGGTAGCGGAATCGGCTTCTTGAAACCCATGGCTAACGCCACTAGAAGGCGTTCACTTTTCATAACACCAGCAAGTTTGATGAGTGGATATTTATTAATTTACCCGTGTCAGCTGGGATGCGGATAAGCTACAAAATACTTTTATTGTGTTTTGTAACTAATTGTATTAATTAGGATTATTAATGAGCGAAAATTTTGCGGAACTATTTGAAGAAAGTCTAAAAGAAATAAACATGACCCCCGGAGCGATCATTACCGGGACCGTTATTGATATTGATTCCGACTGGGTTACTGTCCACGCCGGATTAAAGTCTGAAGGTGTCATTCCTCGCATCCAATTTCTTGATGAGCGTGGAGAATTCTCCCTTGAAATTGGTGACGAAATTAAGGTCGCGCTGGAAACTGTTGAAGACGGTTTTGGTGAGACGCGTTTATCCAGAGAAAAGGCCAAACGAGCTGAATCCTGGCTTGAGCTGGAAGATGCATTTAACAAAAATGATGTAGTTAAAGGCGTTATCAACGGGAAAGTAAAAGGCGGTTTCACCGTCGATCTCAACAATATTCGTGCTTTCCTACCGGGTTCACTGGTGGATGTACGCCCTATCAGGGATACGGCCCACCTTGAAGGGCAGGAACTTGAATTTAAACTCATCAAGCTGGATCAGAAACGCAACAACGTTGTAGTTTCACGCCGCGCCGTACTGGAATCAGTAAGTACTGAAGAGCGTGATGCCTTGCTGGAGAAATTACAGGAAGGTATGGCGGTAAAAGGAGTTGTCAAAAACCTTACCGATTATGGTGCATTTGTCGACCTTGGTGGTGTTGATGGTCTGTTGCATATTACGGATATGTCCTGGAAACGCATCAAGCATCCAAGTGAAATAGTAAATGTAGGTGATGAGATTGATGTAAAGATTTTGAAATATGATCGGGAACGCAAACGGGTGTCCCTGGGTCTTAAGCAATTGGGAGAAGATCCCTGGGTTGCAATAAAGGGGCGTTATCCTGAAAACGCCAGGGTTAAGGCCGTGGTTACCAATCTTACCGACTATGGCTGTTTTGCCGAATTGGAAGAGGGTGTTGAAGGACTCGTACACGTTTCAGAAATGGATTGGACCAACAAAAATATTCATCCGTCCAAGGTAGTTCAATTGGGTGACGAAATTGAAGTAATGGTACTGGATATTGACGAAGAACGTCGGCGGATTTCCCTTGGTATAAAACAGTGTTTCCAGAACCCTTGGGACGGTTTTGCAGAGTCCTTCAAGAAAGGGGATCGGATTACGGGTAAGATCAAATCGATTACCGATTTCGGTATTTTCATCGGACTCGATGGCAGTATTGATGGACTTGTGCACTTGTCTGATATCTCCTGGGATGAGCCGGGCGAGGAAGCTGTTCGCACCTACAACAAGGGTGATGAATTAGAAACAGTTATTCTTTCGATCGATCCTGAACGGGAACGTATTTCTCTTGGCATAAAGCAACTGGGAGATGATCCATTTATGAATTACGTAGCCGGGTTCGAAAAAGGCAGTATTGTAAAAGGTACGGTAGCTTCTATAGATGCCAGGGCGGCGACTATTAATCTGGCAGAAGGTGTTGAAGGCGTATTAAGAGCATCTGAAATCAGCCGTGATAAAGTCGAGGATGCAAGGAATATTCTCAAGGAAGGGGATGAGATCGAAGTTAAGATTGTCAGTGTGGATCGAAAAAATCGCGTATTAAGTCTCTCAATAAAAGCCATTGAGATTGATGACGAAAAGAATGCGATTCAGGACCACAAAAATCAGGAACCAGGCGTTGCGGCACCAGCGACGATCGGGGACCTGATTAAAGCGCAATTGAAAAAAACATAAAGGCGTAACGGCCAGTCAGCCGACTATCTAAGTACAGGGGAATACCATGACCAAGTCTGAACTTATCGACCGGATCGCAGGAAAGCAAACTCAGTTATCATCCAAGGATGTGGAATTGGCGGTAAAAGCAATACTTGAGTACATGTCCCAGTCACTTGAGGAAGGCGGCAGAATTGAGATAAGGGGCTTTGGTAGTTTTTCATTACACTACCGGGTACCAAGGATTGGTAGAAACCCTAAAACGGGTACTCCGGTCGCATTGGCTGGCAAGTACGTACCTCATTTTAAGCCTGGCAAAGAACTTCGTGATCGAGTTAACGAAAGTATGCTGGCAGAGCAGCGCTACTGATAACAACTATCCACGCTAAAAAAAGGCGACATAGCCATTCAGGCCGTGTCGCCTTTTATTTGTCTCATTTCGCATTATGTACTCTTCAGTCCTGTTATAATGCGAGCCGAATAACACTACTGAGTTCACAGTCAATTTATGCACAAATTTAGACGTTTTCTGGCAGCGTTATTTTTGTTACTGGTGTTTTTTACCACTGTTGGCTTTTCCTTTCTTAATACCACCCAGATCCCTTTGTCGATGGGTTTTTGGGAGTTTTCCCCACAGCCATTAGCCTTATGGGTAATTTTGGCGTTTGCGCTGGGAGGATCGCTTGGACTGATTTTTGCCGCCGGAGTCTCAAGTTTTTTCAAAAAGAAAATGGAGATAAGGCGGCTGCGAAAGCAGTTGAAACTTGCTGAGTCCCAGCTGAGCAAATTACGCAACCCTTCAACTAAGGCCCATCAATAATGGGGTCAGGTATCTTATTTTATGCCACATTGCTGGTGGCTGTTGCCGCGGGCTGGTCTATAGCGTGGGTGTCATTGAGATCTAGATACCAATCTAAACGTTCTGTTAAAGACATTTACCACGATTACTTTGTTGGCCTTAATTATTTGTTAGGAGATGAGCCCGATGAAGCGATAGACACTTTTATTCGCGCATTGGAAATTAATAGCGATACCATTGAAACTCACCTGGCATTGGGAACTCTGTTACGGCGAAGGGGGAAAGTGGATAAAGCGATAAAGGTGCATCAAGAGTTACTGGCGAGGCCTGAACTCGATAGCCAGTTTTCAGATTCTGTACGACTTGAGTTGTCCCATGACTATGTCGCTGCAGGTTTACTTGATCGCGCGGAACATTTGTTAAAAGAGTTGCTCAGTGACAGTAGCGAGTCAAAACTGAATGCATTGTTTCAACTGACTACTGTTTATCAAATTGAAAAAGAGTGGCAAGAGGCGATAGATGCAATTAAAACACTGTTGGCTGATCCCCGTTATCGGAAAGACAAATCGATTAGGAGTGTAGGCGCTCATTTTTGCTGCGAACTAGCGGAGCAGGCCATGGCCAATGAGCAGCCGCAGGTAGCCCGTGACCATATCAAAAATGCGTTTCGGTTCGACAGAAACAGTGCCAGAGCTTCGTTTCTAATGGCTAGATTGGAGAAAATGACAAACAATTTGGCCAGGGCTATCAAAGAACTGGTTCGTATACGAAATCTTCATCCAGAATTCATATCTGAGATTATTGAGCCGATGGCTGAATGCTACCAGCAGTTAGGCGAAAAGGGCGATATAAGGGAATTCGAAAAATTCCTGCTTTCGTGTCTGGATGACCAGCCCCGTGCTAGTACATTATTAAAGCTTGTAGAGCTGGTTCGTACGGGTGATAGTGAGGCTTCGGCAATGGTTCTGCTTTCTAGCAGGTTGCGACAGAATCCCTCGCTGAAAGGTATTGTCGCTATGCTTCAGGTTCACGTTAGTAAGACTGAAGGGCAGTTACAGCACGATCTGTTACAGACTGTGGAAATCTTGAAATTACTGTTGCAAGCGAAACCAGGATACCAATGTGATCAATGCGGTTTTGAAACCAGGAGTCTTTACTGGCAATGTTCCAGTTGTCAAAAGTGGGATACGGTAAAACCGCATCTGGGAATTGACGGAGAATAGTCAAAGTGATTGAAGCTTCGGGTAGGTTTAGAGTCCAGAACGAGAAAGCGGCCTGGTGGTGAAAAGCGCAATAACTGATAACAACAGAATTATAGTCGCACTCGATGTGGCCAGTGCCGATGATGCCTATCAACTGCTGGACCAGCTTGATAGCACTAAGTGTCGGGTAAAAGTAGGGAAGCAATTATTTACTTCCGCCGGTCCTGAGTTAGTTAAACAATTGGTCAGTCGCGGATTTGATGTATTTCTTGATTTAAAATTTCACGATATTCCCAATACTGTTGCTGCCGCCGTGAAAGCCGCTTCAGACCTTGGAGTTTGGATGATCAATGTTCATGCTTCTGGGGGACGGGCGATGATGGAAGCGGCAAGTAGGGCGCTATCGAATTCAGCAGAACAGCGACCTTTGTTAACTGGAGTGACGGTGCTGACCAGCCTGGCGGCAGAAGATCTGCTTGAAATCGGCATTGCAGCATCAGCGGAAAAGCAGGTTGAGAAACTGGCGAAACTAAGTGCCGAGTGTGGTCTTGACGGTGTTGTTTGCTCTGCAGCGGAAACTGGCATGTTACGTCAATGGGTTGCAGCGAATTTCTGCCTGGTAACGCCGGGCATCAGACGCCCGGCAGATGGTACGAATGATCAGAAAAGGGTTGTTGGTCCTGAACAGGCAATCCAAAATGGCAGTACTTATTTGGTTATCGGCCGCCCGATAACCCAGGCTCAATCTCCCCAGGAAAGTCTTGCTGCTTTTTATACGGCAGTTTCTGGCGTTCTCTAAGCCCTTTGCTAGACTTGTCTCTACAGCTGATAGCTGTTGTTCACAAACTTAATAGCGATAGGGAAATTTCTATGAAACTCAAGCACAAACTCAAACTTTGTCTAAATAGTGTTCTGGTCTGCATGGCTCTTGCCGTGCTACCGGTAGCGTATGCTGCAGATACTCCTGCGGATACCACCATACCCCTGGAAAAGATTGATATTAATTCGGCTGATGCGGTCACCATTGCCGAGGTTATGGACGGGGTAGGAATGGTCAAGGCGAAGGAGATAGTTGCTCACAGGGAATTAAATGGCAAGTTTCAGTCAATAGACCAACTGATGGAAGTCAGTGGAATAGGCTTGGCCACAATTGAAAAAAACCGCAACCGTATAATGGTTATAACAAACTAAAGCGTTATTCCTCCTACTTTTGATGAGGGAGCTTTTAATTACGCTTCTGGCAGAAATTTAGCCGATACAGATCGAATTAAAGTCCACGATCTCACGCTGAAACCTTGCTGGCGTAATTGAAGGTTCCTTCTCCAAAGTATTTGATTTTCCTGCTGTTCTTCTCATGGCTGCCGACATATAGTCATCTTTTTCATTTAAGGAACCTCTGATCAATTCTTCAGAGGTTCCTTAATAATTTAGGCCGCTTTACCATGGTTGACTGGGTGTTGCTGGTGATTGCATTGCTGGGCTCAGCCGCAATGACTGGCTTAATCCGGCGATTTGCCCTGCACAAAAAAATTTTGGATATTCCGGTTGATCGGAGTGCACACAGGGAACCGATACCAACTGGCGGTGGGGTTGCCATCGTGTGTTCTTTCTATCTTGCGCTCGGTATTTTCTATGCCCGTGGAGAAATCGCTGATCGTGAGGCCCTGGTTTTACTCGGTGGTTTGGTCGTAGCGATACTGGGTTTCTATGACGACATGAATCACCTACGTATAGGTTGGCGCCTTGGGGTGCAATTTTTGGCGGCCATGTGGGCAGTAGGGTGGCTAGGTGATGCGCCGGAGATTCAAGTAGCGGCGTGGAACATTAATATTCCTGTAATAGTTCATATTTTAATTATTCTAGCGCTTGTATGGTTACTGAATCTTTACAATTTTATGGACGGAATAGATGGATTGGCCGCGACTGAAGCGTGTTCTGTCACGCTTGTGTCATTTTTGCTTGTTATGAATAGTAGTGATCAGGTTGTTACGTTATTATCGGCACTGCTATTTGCTGTTACCGTTGGGTTCTTGTCATTTAACTGGCCTCCAGCAAGAATTTTTATGGGGGACTCCGGAAGTGGCTTCCTTGGCTTCAGTCTGGGAATATTGGCGTTGTTCAGTATGCAACACGGCAGTATGAATTTATGGGCCTGGTTGTTGTTGCTGGGCGTTTTTGTAATTGACGCGACTTACACTTTGGTGGGTAGAATTCTCGGTGGTCTAAGTTGGTATGCCGGGCACAATACCCATGCATACCAGCAAGCCGCCATCCGTTTTGGCAGTCACAAACAAGTAACACTGGGTGTATTGGCGATAAACCTGTTGTGGTTAGCTCCCCTTGCATGGTTGGCAAATTCGTACCCTCAACTGGGTGTGTTTATTACTCTGGTTGGTCTGACACCGTTGCTGCTATTAGCTAAATTTTTTGCGGCAGGTAAAATAATAAACCCTGAGGCTTAGTCGGCATAGCGAATAACCTTTGATTGAATACTCTTTAAATGAATAGATCACCCAACTATTATGGTCTAAAGACAAATTCGGGCACAAAAGTATGAATTTATATACGATTCCAATATCACGCGCGGTAAAACAAATATTATTGATGTTCTCTGATAGCGTGCTGTTGGTATTTTCACTAGCCCTGTCTCTGTCCCTGTTGGGCCACGATTTTTTTGCCCACGATGGCCCTTTTTACTTTTATCTGGCGGTGGCCAACATAGCCAGTATTGTGTTGTTCATAAAATTAGGCTTGTACCGAGCCATTGTACTTTATATGGGTTTGCAATCGGCCCTGATTTTGGTGCAAGGAGTAACGGTGTCTACCCTTCTAGTGGCGGGGGCCTACCTGCTAACCGACACGCAGCAAAGTACTGGCTATTCGGTCTTAGGCATCTACTGGATGATGTCATTGCTGTTCATAGGCGGTAGTCGATTCGTAGCCAAGATTGCATTACAAAGTTTAATCCAGAATTTCAGGCCCAAGGAGCCAGTAATAATCTATGGCGCTGGTAGCTCAGGTATGCAACTGGTGGTGTCGTTGCAAAATGGGGATCAGTATTTACCTGTCGCGTTTGTTGATGATAGTCGTCAGGCGGTGGGAAGTACTGTTCACGGCATTCATGTTTACAGTCCCAATTCACTCTATGAATTAATTGAAACCTATGCTGTACGGCAAATCCTTCTAGCAATTCCTTCGGCTACCCATGCCGAGCGTAAAGAAATTCTCAATCGGCTTGAACATCTTCCAGTACATGTAAAGACAGTACCTGATCTGTTTGACATGGTTTCCGGTAAAGTTGGGGTGGATGAAGTTCGGGATATCGACATTGAGGATCTACTGGGAAGAGATATCGTTCCGCCCAATCCGGAATTATTGGGTGCTTGTATTACCGGGCAATCGGTATTGGTAACCGGTGCAGCGGGGTCCATTGGGTCGGAGTTGTGTCGGCAGATTATTCTGATGAAACCTGAGCGCTTGGTGTTATTGGATTCTTTTGAGTTTGGGCTTTATGAGATAGAGAACGAATTACGAGAAACACAAATTAATTTTGCATCAGCAGATACCGTAGAAATAGTGGCGCTACTGGGGACAGTATGTAACCAACTGCAGATGGAGAACACCATCAATGGCTTCGATATTGATACGGTGTATCACGTTGCGGCCTATAAACAGGTGCCAATGGTAGAAAAAAATGTTGTTGAAGGGGTGCAGAATAATATTTTTGGCACACTTACCTCTGCCCGTGCGGCTGAAAAATTCGAAGTAAAGCATTTCGTTTTAATCTCTACCGATAAAGCAGTTAGACCGACCAATGTTATGGGAGCAACAAAACGTATTGCTGAGCAGGTGTTGCAGGCGATGGCTGAACACGAAAGCACTACAAAATTCAGCATTGTTCGTTTTGGAAATGTATTAGGCTCTTCGGGTTCTGTTGTACCGTTGTTTCGCAAGCAGATTTCCCTCGGTGGCCCTATTACGGTAACCCACCCGGAAGTGAGCCGATATTTCATGACAGTGCAGGAGGCGGCGCAACTGGTTATTCAAGCCGGTTCGATGGCAAAAGGTGGTGATGTGTTTGTTTTGGACATGCATGAACCGATTAAGATTGTGGATCTGGCCAAGAAAATGATTCACCTCATGGGTTATGACGTCAAAGACGAAAATTCTTATCGGGGTGATATTGCTATTGAATATACCGGCTTACGCCCGGGAGAAAAACTTTACGAAGAGTTATTGATCGGAGAGTCAGTAACTGGTACTGAGCATCCCAAAATCATGCGCGCAGATGAGGAAAGCCTGCCTTGGGAAAAGCTGGAGGTACTGATTACCCGCCTGCAAAAAGCCTGCACGAAAATTGACTTACTGGAAATTCGAAGAATACTGATGGAGGCGGTGGATGGTTTCGAGCCGAAGGAAGGGGTCAGTGACCCTCTGTGGGAAATTTACAATTCCAATAGGGATGCAAATGCCGCTATCGATGACAAAAAAGTAGAAGTAGCAAAAGTAACTCCGTTATTCAAAGATTAAGTTTCCTTATCTGTGTCGCGAAAAAAGCCAGCAGAATGAAATGATAGTCGATAATGTAAAAGCCCACACCCTACAGTTTTAATGCACTGTAAGAAGCGGGCTTTATTTGACTGGCAAATGACTATTGGATTATTCCTGACGGCTTACTGAATTTATAATGATCGGCTCGTTGGGCACATCCCCCATACCACGAACAGTTCCAGTGGCAACCGCGGCTATTGCATCGACCACATCCATGCCGTCGGTAACCTGGCCAAACACGGCATATCCGAAGCCGCTTTGTGTTTCACTGGTATGGTTCAGGCTAGCGTTATCGACCAGGTTGATGAAAAACTGGGCAGTAGCGCTATCCACTACTCCCGTTCTAGCCATAGCCAATGTGCCTCGATTGTTAGGTACATCTGCACGAGCCTCATTTTTTATCGGGTCGTAAGGGGACTTTTGCACCATATCAGGGTCAAAACCCCCACCTTGGATCATGAAGCCATTAATCACTCGATGAAATATGAGTCCGTCAAAAAAATTGCTATCGGTGTAACGAAGAAAGTTTTCAACGGTGATCGGTGCTTTATCGGCAAATAGCTCGATGGTAATGTTGCCCTTACTT
>SMVA01307204.1_pt1 | contig 19694 bp, 16 predicted proteins | sample 2456451 | NCBI WGS metagenome assembly SMVA01 (sample SAMN11095933, study PRJNA526329) | marine sediment metagenome | biome: Marine sediment; feature: Surficial sediment; material: Deep marine sediment; isolation source: Hadal surficial sediment | place: Pacific Ocean | collected 2014-05 | depth... | reverse complement strand
TCTATCTGTTAACAAAATCAATGCAGCAAGACGAGTGGTCGCGCACTGCCAACCTCTGCGTTGACAAGAAAGTCTGTTATTTGATACTCGATACCATCAGTGCTGTGGCCACATTTTTCCCCATCGACGTGCCCATTGATGTGATGGATAAACTGAACCAGCATGCCATAGGAGAAGACTCATCAATACTGCTCAGTGACAGCTTAATGCGGCGACAAATTTACCAATTCAAGATGTTGACCTGGCCGGAGCGACTGGTGCTATTCAGGGAGATTACGCTGCCACCGTCAGAATTCATTCTGGAAAAATATGAGAAGAAATCAATTCTGTGGTTACCCTTGCTTTATATTCACCGAATAACCAAAGCCATGGTCAGGTAGAACAGAAACGCCAATCTGTCGATTGAAAGTCGCACCTTGTAAGCCTCTAATCCGATTTCCGAAAAGGCGAATGTTCCGCTATGTAATCGATCTCTTCCTGGACATACCTGTTTTCCTGTTTCAGATAACTTTCGACGGCATCCCTGAATGAGGCGTTCACTATCCAGTGGGCACTGTGGGTCTGGGTAGGCAGATATCCCCTTGCCAGTTTATGGGGCCCCTGGGCGCCTGCCTCCACCCGTTTCAACCCGTGGTTGATTGCATATTCAATCGCCTGGTAATAACACACCTCAAAATGCAGAAAGGGATGATCTTCGATGCAACCCCAGTTACGTCCGAAAAGACACTCACCACCGATAAAATTTATTGCTCCGGCAACATAGCGGCCTTCTCTTTTGCACAGGATCAGCAATATATTTTCCGGCATGGTCTGACCAATGAGGGAAAAGAAGTCACGGGTTAGATAGGGTGAACCCCATTTGCGGGTACCGGTATCAATGTAGAACTGGTAGAAAGCATCCCAATGCTGCTCTTGCAAATCACTGCCCGACAGCAATTCGATCTCGACACCCGTTTGCAGCGCTACTCTTCTTTCCTTGCGAATGTTTTTTCTCTTCTTGGACGAGAGCTGGACCAGAAAATCTTCAAACGAATCGTAGTTATGATTGTGCCAGTGAAACTGTTTATCCGTCCTCATTAGAAAACCCATTTCACCCATGCGCTGCCACTGGTCCTTATTTGCGAAGGTGACATGCACGGAAGAAACTTTCATCTTCTCTGCGACCTGCATCATGCCGGAAACCAGGTAGATTTCGTTCTCGGGATTTGACGTTAACAAGCGGCGACCGGTTGCTGGCGTAAAAGGGATAGAACACTGCAGCTTCGGGTAATAACGCCCACCCGCACGTTCGAATGCATCGGCCCAACTGTAATCAAAGACATACTCACCCTGCGAATGACTCTTGAGGTACATGGGAACGACCCCTTCGACCTTGCCGGCCTCGTCTTCCAGTGAAAGGTGGTATGGCGCCCAGCCGGTAGCACCAACGGCAGACCGACTTTCCTCTAACGCATGCAGAAAGGCATAAGATAAAAAAGGGTCATAGGGTAAATCCGTCGAGCATGGGTTCGCGCAGGCATCCCAGGCAGGCTGGCCGATCTCGCTGATGCCAGCACATGCCTTTATGGTGTGCGTCATTTTTTGCCTATAACATCTCGTTGGCGATAAGCTCAAGCGCCTCCGGTTGCCCAGCTCCAATCAGCATGCTGCCAACATGACCTGCACTTCCCGCTGCTTTCCAGGCTTTGAGCCTTTCCTTAATACGCTCTGCTGGTCCTACCAGGTGTACAGCATCGACCAATTCATCGGGAACGGCAGCCATCGCCTCGTCTTTTTTACCAGAGAGGAATAAATCCTGTATCTTAACCGCAGCATCTTCATAACCCAGCGCCTTTGCATAGTCGTTGTAAAAATTCTTGTCCCGGGCGCCCATGCCACCAATATAAAGTGCCATGTTGCCTTTTATCGGCTGGCGGCAGGCATCAACATCATCACCCATAATGCAGGTTACAAAGGGCGCTATGTCATAATCCATCAGGGTTTTACCTGCCTTATCCAGGCCTTTGGATATCGGTGCTTCAAATACATCATATCGTTCCGGGTTCATCCAGATAGGGAAGACGCCATCGGCGACTTCCGCACTGCCTTCCAGCCCCTTTGGAGTAATAGAGGCTGTGTAGATGGGGATTGAGGTATCAGCCTGGAGAATACTCTTCAAAGGTTTGCCAAGACCTGTGCCATCTTCACCGCTATAGGGCAGGCTGTAATGAAAACCCTGATGCTCAACGGGTCCCTCGCGGGCCATAATCTTCTTCATGATGCTGATGTATTCTTTTATTCGCGTAACCGGCCTGCCGTAGGCAACGCCGTGCCAGCCTTCTATGACCTGTGGTCCGGAAGCACCGACACCAACGATAAACCGGCCGTTTGAAAGCTGGTTGAGCGTCATCGCGGTCATGGCCGCACAGGCCGGACTGCGCGCCGACATTTGCATAATTGCGGTGCCGACTTTGATCTTCTCAGTATTGGCAAGGATCCATGTTGCTGGTGTAATGGCGTCAGACCCATAGGCCTCAGCAGTCCAAACGGAGTCATACCCCAGGCTTTCTGCATATTTAATACGGTCAATATCCAGGTTGACGATCTTGCCAGAGTATCCGCTAATTAATCCAAGTTTCATTGCTTGCCCCTTATCGTTGTAGTTTGTAAGTCCCGATCAGCCTTATCTAAGCAGTCGGTATCAGTTTAGATTCTAAAATGAAAATTTGTTGCCCGTAAATGCATCGTAGGTAGCCTGCGCTTCCTTTGGTGATACACAGGAGATGATGTGCGTTGTGATTCCACCTTCCCCGAGTTCGCGGATCTTGTCCTGGCATTCTTCCATGCTGCCAATAAGCGCAATTTCATCAACCAGCGTATCATTGAGCGCGCCTGTGGTTTTTGCCCTGTCTTTGGCCGCCCAGCCTTCCGAAATGGTATTGGCCACATCCTCATACCCCGCCCAGGCGAGGAATGCGTTGTAGACAGGTGTTGCATAGTAGGGAGCAAAGCCGGCTCGAATGAGGTTGCGTGCTGCTGGTTTATCGTCCGTAACAACCACCTGGTGGCGACAGACAATTTCAACATCCTCGATTTTCTTACCTGCCCGCTCTGCACCAATGCTGATATGTTCCATCATCCTCGGCAATGCACCCTTGGGAAACAAATTCAGGATCACGCCATCGCTGAATTCGGCAGCAGCTTCCAGCATTTTGCCGCGCAGTGCAGCCATGTAAACGGGTTGTTCATCGGCATCGAGCGGCAACTGCCTGTATCCATGGCTGGAGACAGTCTTACCATCGAAGTCCGATTTTTCACCACTCAACATACTCTTAACCAGCTGCGTGGTTTCCTTAACTCTGGATAACGGTTTTTCAAATTTCTGGCCATGCCAGTTTTCCATCATCGTTTGACTCGAAGAACCCAGCCCAAGGATAAATCGCCCCTTTGATAGCTTGTTTAATACATGGGTGGTGGAAGCAAGTACGGCTGGCGTCCTGGAATAAACAGGAATGATCGCGGTACCAATGCGGCAGCGCTCGGTATTAATCGCAACGGCCGCTGCCATGGTTAGCGCGTCCACTCCGGAGCTATCCGAAAACCACAGATCATCGTAACCTTCTGCCTCACCCCATTTGGCGAGTTCGATGGTCGGGTCTACTCCTCGAGGGTCGGGTAGTGTTAATGCCGTTCTCTGGGGCACTGTCATATTCATTCCTTTCTATTTAGGGGTTGGTTCGTTACTGCTGATTGGATGAGGTGCTATTGTACGCTGCTACTCAACCTTCTTTGTATTATTACTATTCAACATCTTGCCGCCAGACTTGCGGCGCTTCGCCCGCTGACATTTCATGAATACTTGATAATTCTATCCGCCATGGTGTCAACTTTAACAATCCGTATGCCGCATCATCATGGCCCGGCCAGATGATGCCAGGATCATAACCCAGGGGCGGCGGCGTTGATTTGAATAACGTCCAGATTCGTTCCTTCTGCGCTGCATCGTCATCCCACTCGGCCTTGCATTCCACATAGATTTGTTTGTGATCCGGATCCCAATAACACAGGGACATATAATGGTTTTCGGCCAGGTGTTTGGTCTTCAATGTATCACGTCCGGTGGCAATCCAACCTGTGTGTCCTTCCCATATAGGGTGCAGAATTCTCGATCTCGGCCTGCCTTTACGATCGACAGTCGTCGCTGTACACCAGACGATTTTGCAAACCCGATTGTTAAATTCTTCCTCTATGACGCTGAAGTTTTCTATGTCTATGTCGTCCGCCATTTCGTCTCCGGGCTTGCTTTACTTCCACTCTTAAAACCTTGAATACAGTCTGCCCAAGTCGTTTCCGGTAGGTGTCTTCTTGAAGCAGGACTGCGCGTCCCGACATGAGGACTGGGGGTCCGGCCTTCCGGTGGCCATAGCGAGGCGCGTAGCCCCAGGCCCCAGGGACGGGTGGGGACGCCGAGTCTCACGCCGGTGCGCCGAACGCGGCCCGACAATAAGACACCTACCAGAAACGACGAATTTACATCACAAAAACCCGTATGTTATGCATTTCCAAACAACTACCTACTAAATAATATCAGCACTATTCAATTTTTCTTCACCATCCAGGTTCTCACCCATCAATCCCGGCCGAAACAGTTCTTTTTTCTTATCCCCACTTTTCTTACGTTCATATTTTTTTGCAGAATTATATTCAGGCTCTTTTAACACGCTGGCACCAAAGGACTTGCGCTTCTGTATTTCCGAGACCTCACCATAGGTCGTCGATCTTTGTCGAGGCGAGCGCCCTATACTGCAGATGATTTCTTCCATTTCCTCTGGCGAGGTTTCCTGGCCGTGGCTCGCCCCTGCTGCCCGCGTGATGGTTTCATTCATCAGGGTGCCACCAATGTCATTGACACCCGCCTGCAAACAAGCACGAACCCCGTTGTGGCCAAGCTTGGTCCAGGACGCCTGGATATTTCGAAAGTGAGGGTGCAGTACCAACCGTGAAATAGCATGGATCAGAATCGCTTCCCTGAAGGTAGGTCCTTTGCGTGCACGACCTTTCAGGTAGATGGGTGATTCCATGTGGATGAAAGGCAGGATAACGAATTCAGTAAAACCGCCGGTCTTAGCCTGTAAGTCCCTGACCCTTATCAGGTGCCTGGCGACATGTTTATATTCTTCGATATGGCCGTACATGATCGTCGCCGTGGTATTGAAATCCTGCCCGTGCGCCGCTGCCATCACCTCCAGCCATTGCGACGTATTGATCTTGTCCGGGCACAACACATCCCTGACTTCATCATCGAGAATTTCGGCAGCAGTGCCTGGCAAGGTGCCCAGCCCTGCCTCTTTTAACTTGCCAAGATACTCGCCAATATCCATATCCAGCGTATGCGCCCCCTGCCAGACCTCGAGCGGCGAGAATGCATGGATGTGCATCTCTGGCACAACCTGTTTGATGCTGTGACAGATATCGATGTAGGTCTGCCCGTCATATTCCGGATGAATGCCACCCTGCAGGCAGACTTCAGAGGCCCCCCTCTCCCAGGCTTCTTTGGTCCGGCGCATAATTTCCTCTGCAGAAAGGTCATAGGGCCGACCGCGCAAATTCTCGCTCATCTTACCTTTCGAGAAGGCGCAAAACTGGCATTTGAAATAACAGATATTGGTGTAATTGATATTGCGATTGACGCAGTAGGTGACCTCGTCACCCGCCACCTGGCGGCGCAGTTCATCTGCTGCCTGGCAGACATGCGTGAAGTCGTCTCCCCGGGCTTTGAACAGGCGCACTATTTCTGTTTCTGTCAGGGCCAGCTTGTTATCAACGGTCGCAGACCTTGCTTTAACAAGAATGTCAGCAATATCAACAGACGCTGATGATTTTGGCAGGTTGGTGACCCGTGCCAGGTCGCCTTCCGGCGGTTCCGGTGTTTCACCGGCGGCCCAGGTTTCCGACCGCACAAAACCCTGACCATCAATTGTCTGCAGCACCAGGGGCTTTAACCCCGGGTCGACCCAATGATCAAGATCCATTGCATATTCGGGATAGATTGCCAGGCGTTCAATGAGCAGTTTCCCGGCATTAGCTGTATCACTGGCGAGTTTGGACAGATGCGGCCAGGGCGCTTCCGGGTTAACAAAGTCGGGGGTAACAGGAGAAACGCCACCCCAGTCATTTATCCCGGAATCGACTATCTGTTCGAACACGCCAGGGCTCAAATTAGGGGGTGCCTGGATGTTCATATCCGGGCCGAAGATGATTCGCGCAAGTGCGACGGTCCACAATAATTCATTTAAATCAGGCTCTGGCGCGTTCGCCATCAGCGTATCGGGTTTAGCCCTGAAATTCTGAATGATGATTTCCTGGATGTGGCCAAAAGCTTCGTTGGCATCGCGCAATGCCAGTAAAGATTCAATTCGCTCTTTTCTTGTTTCACCAATACCGATCAGAATACCCGAGGTAAAAGGCACCCTTGCCTCCCCTGCCAGGCGCAGCGTTTCAAATCGCCGCGCTGGAACCTTGTCTGGCGAGCCGTAGTGCGGCATCCCTTTTTCCGTCAACCGATCCGACGCGCTTTCCAGCATTATTCCCATTGAAATAGAAACCTTGCGCAGTTCGGCAAATTCGTCAGCTTGCAGGATCCCGGGATTTAAATGAGGGAATAACCCGGTTTCAGTTAAAACCATTTCTGCCATATCTTTCAGATAGGACAAGGTAGATTCCTGTTTAAGCGCTTTTAGTCCTTCACGGGCAGCCTTATAACGAAGCTCGGGTTTATCACCCAGGGTAAACAGGGCCTCCTTACAGCCAGCGCTTGCCCCATCCTGCGCTATCTTCAGTACTTCTTCCGGCAACAGGTAGGGCGCTTTTAATTTTCTCGGCACCTGCGCGAAGGTGCAGTAGTGGCAGACATCCCGGCACAGGTGCGTCAGTGGAATAAACACCTTCCTGGAATAAGACACGGTAGTCTGGTGCCCGATGTCCCGCAGATTGGCGGCCATTTGCATTAACGATCGGGTATCTTCAGTTTCGGCGAGTGAAAATATTTCTTCCTCACCCGGTGGCTGGTAATTGAGGGTGGCCTTACTACTGTCTTTGTGACCGTCTTTTTTGTGACCTGTTTTGCCGCTGTTTTTGCGAGTACCGTTGCTCATAACTTCACCTTCATCACCTGGCTACCCCGGAAATCGCACTGGATTCCCGGTCCAATATTCCACTTTCCCTCAAATAGCGATAGGTGTGGGATTCAACGTTCAATTCGACTAATTTCATTGCCAATTCCTGCAGGTCCTCAGGCGTGTCTACATCAAGACCAAAACCAGGCAGTTTTACAACAGTGGGTTCGATACCCAGTTCCCGGGCAACGGCAAGATGCCGTCTAAAGCTGTCTTCCCCAAATTCATAATGCATGCAATCGGGCGGAGAGCAGGCGATACAATTGGAACCGCCAAGGTCGTTGGCCGGTACGATCAGGAATTCGGGCTCATCTAACCGGCCAAATCCGTCCAGAACAACCTCCAGTTCATCTGGTGTCACCAGGGGCACATCGCCGGGCAGAAATAACATGATATTGACGCCATTTTTTGCCAGGTGTTTTCCTGCCTGCGTCACGGCGGGAATCAAACCCGGGATTTCGGGTTCACTTAAGGTACTGGCACCATATTGATGGGCTATGTCCGCAACAATAGAATCACCGGTGACAACCAGTATTTCATCCACCAGGGTACAGGCTTCAACTGCCGTCAATACATCTTCCACCATCATCTGGAAGAAGTTGTTACGTTCATCTGCGCTTAGAACGGAAGCCAATCTTTGTTTGGCATTGTCAAGCTGCTTGATGGGTACGACGGCTGTTGTTGTCATCTTGGTTATCAGGATTTAATTTCGTTTGCAAAATCCAGAACTGTACCGGCAAGCTCAATTCTGTCTTGTAACGTTACCATGACTGTATTAGTGACGATAGTCGCATAGCCTAAGGCCTCAACTTCCTGCCGTAGCTGCCTGTCTTGTTCGTCCAACACAAATCCCTGCATTCTGCCCGGATAGTGATCATGATAGTGCCGGGCAACGGCCGAAGCACTTTGCGGCATGCCCAGTTCCGCCATCATTTTAGCAGCCGGACCCTTGATAGCCTGGCCTCCAACGATAGGAGATACGGCAATCATAGGCGCTTCACTTCTTTCAATCGCTGCCAGAACGCCGGGTATTTTCAGTACCGGGTCGACACTGACGAAAGGGTTTGAAGGGCAGACAACGATGGCGGCGAGGGCTGGATTGGCGAGTGCTGACATGAATGCTGCGGCGGGACTTGCACAATCCAGACCTTCAAAATCGAACCCGGTCACCTCGGGTTTGCACCTGTCCCGAACAAAATAGTGCTGAAATGCCAGTTTTTCTCCTGTCACGGTGTTGACGATGGTGGCAACCGGGTCATCTGTCATGGGTACCAGCGGGTGCTTAATGTTTAGCTGGTCACAAAGATACCCGGTGACTTCACTTAAGGTTTTGCCCGCGACGAGCATTTGAGTGCGCACCACGTGAGTGGCAAGATCCTTGTCGCCCAGCTGAAACCAGGTTTCCCCACCTAAGGATGAGAGTGAGTCAAGGAAGTTCCAGCTTTCGCCTACCTGGCCCCAGCCCAGCTCCTTGTTGCTCACATCCGCCAGCGTGTACATGACCGTGTCGAGATCCGGTGAAATATTGAAGCCTAAATGCACAAAGTCATCGCCGGTATTGGCAACCACGGTTAATTGTTCAGGCCCCAGCACATGAGACAAACCCAGCGCGAGCTTTGCACCACCAACACCACCGGATATTGCAAGGCAACTGCTATTGTTAGAGTTTTTGGAAGAGGCGCTCATCTGAATCGATCCTAGCGGAACATATCCATTTCTTTCGGGCGAATAAGGGGCCCGACCCCACGCAAGGATTCATCTTCCGGTTCGCGAGGTTTGTAACCCCGCACGATAATGACAGGTATTTTTTCATCTGTCTGCCCCATAACAAGGGAAGCACCCGCCGCCATTTCATCTGCCGCACCCACCTGTGTTACCAGTAATTCCCTGCCGTAGATATCGGACTGGCCGATATAGTCTTCGAGTGCGGTAAAACCGGCAACACCAATCGCCAGGCCCAGAGATCCGACCCGCCATGCGCGACCAATGGAGTCGTTAATAATCACCCCGACATTTATATTATGGCGCGACCTGACTTCATCACGAATGTCATTTGCACTCTTGTCAGGATCGACTGGCAAGAGTAAACAGATATCTTCATCATCGCCTTGCTCATTGATGATGTTGGATTGATCGATACCGGCATTCGCCTGGACGAAACCGAGTTTTTGTTCAACAATCAGCACGCCAGGCCGCTTGCGAATGACTTCATTGGATTCATCCAGGATCGCCTGGACTTTACGAGGGTCTTTATCAACCTCAATCGCCAGTTGTTGGGCTTCACCGGAGGGTTCTATTTTGGTGAGGTCAAGGTAACGATCCTCCATTTTCGATATGACTTTCTGCGCTATAACAATAACATCGTTATCCTGCAGTGCCTCTCCCATGGACTCAAGTCCCTGCTCAATCATGGCAACGAGATCATCCCCTGGCTGTACCATGGGAATATTCTCTACTCCGATAAACGTCAGTTTCATTATGCTTTGGATTCGCCGGTGATCACTATTCCGGCACCTTCAATCTTGTGGTGCCGGTTAATCGTAATCAGGATTGAGGTCAGTGCTTCAGCGGCTGCCGCATTAGCAAGCGGCCCTGCATGAAAGCCCCGAAGCCCAACGGCTTTCACCAGGGAGATGACTGTTTCCCGGGCAGCGCGTTTGTTTCCAGTGACCAGTACGTCACAAGCAATCGCATGGTCTTCCAGCAGATGCTGGGCACCTACATTCTGGAACGCCGAAACAACCTGCACTTCATCACCCAGAAAATCCTGTGCCTGGACCGCGGCGGAACCCTTTTCTGGCAGTTGAACGGTTCCGACTTTTGGCGGTACCAGTGGTACGGTGACATCAATCAGGATCTTGCCAATTAAACCTGGCTTCACTGTTTCGAGGGTGCTCAACTGGTGAGCGAAGGGTACAGTCAGTACGACAATGTCTGCCTGGGTTGCAGCGGTGAGGTTTTCATGACCCGTTACGTTCAGGTCCGGGAATTCCGCCAACAGCGCTGCCGCCGCGGCCTTGCCCTTTTCCAGCGTCCTGGAGCCAATCAGGATTTGATACCCGGCTCTTGACCACTGCCTGGCAAGGCCACCGCCAAGGTCACCTGTACCTCCGAGAATGGCAATGGATTTAACCGCCTGGTCATCAGAACTGTCCGTCATAGCACTACTGCCTACATTAGTAATAGGTTGTCAAAAAAGAGCGTGTAATTATTCCTTAATCCCGCCACTCAAACAACCACACAGTTTTTAACGATATACCGTGAGATAAGTTCCTGTAATAGTTAAATCCCCCCGGCGCTGAAATGTTTGCAGATATTGTTCATTTGATTTGAGATTGCCCGGGTCTCTACGTCTGGTATCCCCTTGCCGCTCTGATCCGGACGATCTCAAAACAAACGAGCAATTCCTAGAAACTAATACCGGCGGTCCAATTCATTGTGGATGACGGAGATGCACTGGGATGCGTGCAGCATTACTGGACCGAGTGATAGCTTTTCGACGCCCTGTCTGGCGAGGGATTTGAAGGTCTTCTTTGGCATGGGGATGTGGTCGGTGAGTAAGAAGACTGGGTCAGTTGGTATGGCGGTTTGCCGGATATCGGTGCCTTTGCGGTCTAACATGTAGACGGGGCAGGATTCGGTTTTCTCCTTGACCAGGCGTTCAAAACTGATGGTTCTGACGATGATGCCGTTATCACAAACGATGGATTGCTCCTTGCCCAGGTTTTCTGCGGCACGGAGAGCTGACGCGCAGGTATGCAATAGCGCGTCTTCGTTCAAACCCGGCAGGGAACCGAAGGTATTGCCAGCGATGGTGATTGCCCTGGAGAAATCAGGGCTATCTTCCAGTACAAGTGTCAGGCATGTATCTTCGCGGTGTCCCTTGGAGATGAAAAGCGCGTTGATCATTATCTGGGCCAGGAATTCCACGTGAGCGCCCTTACCGACAGAGCCGAGGAACCTCCCGGCATCAACGGGTGCTTTGCGTGCCCTGATAATAAATTCCCGCACTTCTCGTCAGTAGTCCTTGTTAGCGCCCTCGATTAAATCCCGGCTTTATTCCATACACTTATAGACAGTCTGCACCAGGTTGTAGGATCGGGGGTCTCCCAGCAAGCCTTCAAACATCCTGTTCATCACGAATGAAACAGACAGTCTTGCATCCTGGTCTACCAGGATGCTGGAACCACCCCAACCACCCCAGTAACAGGCGTTGTCATTCGGCGACAGGGGCATCTGTTGGGAATTGAGTCCAAAGCCAAGACCGAAGCCAATGGGTACACCAAGCGCGAGGTCCATGCCGCTTATGCGTTCCTTCATCACCGATTCAGCCGTGGATTGTGAGAATAAATCAACGCCGAAGGCAGATCCTTTACAGGCAAGGGGTGCTTGCAGCTTTGCGACCGACCTGGCATTTCCGTGGCCGTTTGCAGCAGGAATCTCTGCTTTTCGCCATTCATCGGTCCAGGAGTTTGTGGCGGCAGAGGCGGGGTTACGGAATGTTCTTGCGGCGATGGAATCAGGATCGTCGGCCGTTTCCAATCTGCCTTCTCCGGCGGGAAACAGGTTGCCGATGCGGCCAAATTCAGATTCCGGAACGCCGATATAAAAATCAGCACCGAGCGGTTTGGCAATTTCATTCCGGAAGAAGGTGCCGATGGAGAGACCGCTAACTCGTTTCACTATTTCGCCGATAAGAAATCCCTGGGTAATGGCGTGGTAACCGCTTGCTGTTCCGGGTTCCCACCAGGGTGCCTGTTCGGCCAGCAGATTAACAATCTTGTCCCAGTCATAGAGATCTTCTGCGTCAACCGTTACCTCGAGCCCGGACAATCCGGCTGCGTGATCCATGATGTGCCAGACTTTGACATTTTCTTTTCCTGCAGCGGCAAATTCCGGCCAGTAGGAGGCGACATTGGCATCAAAGTCCAATTGTCCCCTGTCCGCCAGCACCAGGGCACACAGGAAGGACATGGTTTTCGTGGTGCTGTAAACATTGACGATAGTGTCTTCCTGCCAGGGTTTCGTTCTTTCTTCATCCAGGTGACCTCCCCAGATGTCGATGACCATTTCACCATCCAGGGTCAAGGCAAAAGAAGCACCAAGATCCCGGTCTTCGTCGATATTGCTGGCAAACATCTCACGGACACTGGCGAATTTTTCGTCACAAAACCCATTTACTTCAACAGACATACAACCTCTTTTTTATTCATTTGGATTGACCTTTAATGTAACACAGGCCTGGCGCGCGTTTGAACGAGGCCTGGAGGGTGATGTTTTATTACAGACTGACTTGGCTGTCGTTTCCTGGTTCGGGTTCAACTCTGTCTGGCAGCTCTGTCTGGCAGCGGGTTTCAGCGGCCTTTTGGGTACCCGGCGGGGCCTGAATTGATCAAAATGACCTAAATTGACGTCAAATTTCCACATTTGCGTGAGCACTTACCAACGGTTTCCCCTTTCAGATTCATCATCTGATAGTTTTCCACAATTTCTGTGGATAACTCTGGTGATAAGTGGCCTGATTCTCTGCAGAGCCCATTAATCATCTGGCTGCATCAAATTGATCACTTTTTGTACAGCATCTCTGTAACCCTTGTAAATAAAGCTCCTGACAGGATCGAACTGCCACTGTTGAACAAATATGACCCATCTCAGCAATGCCCTGATCTGACCCCCTCAAATGTGAATAAGTCAGACCTTGAATTCCAATTAATGCCTGTTATTACGGTGGAAACAGGTCAGTTAGAGTGATTTAGTCGATAACTGACCCCATAAATCATTGCTATAGCCCTACAAAACAAGCTGTTTTCTACAACACGGCAATTTTCACTCGCACGGTCTGAAAATTGAAGTCTGGCGATGCACAAAATCCCGCTATTTAGGCCTTCAATGCGCTTCCCACGAACATAATCGCGATACAACCAGTTCGTTATCATCGTTGGCCACAAATGATTTGAACCTGAGTCAGGTTGTTTGCGCAAGATCGCCCCATTATGATTGACTCCGAACAAAATTTTTAAGGTAGTGTCACCTGGTACATCGATATCACTAACTCATTTCCAAGAAACGGCCTGGTCGCTTCGATTATTCATCGCTTTACCTTGCTGCCTGGAGAAATTCACTGGCTTGAAGGCAGTATATTCAGTTCCACGAGGCCAGATTCCAGCACAAGACTATGGTAATTGATGCCTACAGGTAAGACATATCTCACCAGCAATGCAGAGATATCGCACAAACTTGAGGTGCGAAAGATTAATATCTATTTGCAAATCGCACGAAGGTTAAATTCCAATGGGCGTTCCTTAAACCCCTGCTCAATCGTTAGGTGAAATCCTGCGGTGCTTTAACGTTAGAAACAAACAATTCTCGTTGCCCGTGATTCCACCTTGGATCCATCGTTTTCAGCTAACATATTCCAGGACCAGATTGATGAGCATATAGACGTGCTGTTACTCGGCCAACGCAAAAGGTATCATCCATTCCATAGACAGCAACTTCGCTCATAGGAATAAAAGAGGACAACGATGGGTTCAATTACTAACTTCTTTGGCGATCTAAAAGTACTTTATACAGCAGCGACGATGAAGCCCCCTTCAGCAGATGCAGTCGGTTCTTTTTCCCTGCTGGTGGAGGGTCATGCGTCTACGCACCCACAGGATATCGCCTTATTGTGTGAGGAGGAGGTTGTTACCTGGAAGCAGTTGAACGACCGCGCAAACCGGGTTGCCAACCTACTAAAAAAACAAGGCATTGGTATTGGCGATTGCGTCAGTGTGTTCATGCAAAACAGAATTGAGTTCGTGGTACAGATACTCGCGGTGAGCAAATTGGGCGCTGCTGCCAGCCTGATCAATACAAACCTGAGCAAACAGCAGCTTGTTCACTGTATAAAGCTGACCGAGTCGACGAAATGTATCTTTGGCGAGGAGTTGGTCGCGCCGCTGAACGAGGTCCGCGAAGAATTGAATTTAAACGATGGTGAAGACTACTTATTCGTGCGTGACAAGGGCAGCGAACCACCGCCCAACTGGGCGATTGACCTCAACTCACAAGATGAATCCCTGGATTCGGAAAATCTTCCTGAATCGCGCTCGATGAAACTGAGCAATATTGCTTTTTACATTTTTACCTCGGGAACAACAGGCCTGCCCAAGGCAGCGGTGCTCTCGCATAAGAGAATGTTGCCTTCCGCGGGCATGTCCGCCAATGCATTGCTGCGCATCAAGCGTTCAGATCGAATGTACAACTGCCTGCCGCTTTATCACGGAACCGGCTTGATGGTCGGGTTGACTGCTGCCTTCTTTGTTGGCGCCTCAACGGTAATCCGCCGCAGGTTATCCGTCAGCGCCTTCTGGGACGATGTGCGGAAATACAACTGCACCAGCTTCGTATACATCGGTGAGTTCCTTCGATATCTCATGAGTAGCCCACCGAATCCCAAGGATAAGGAAAATTCAGTGCGTGCAATCGTGGGCAATGGCCTGCGGCCGGATATCTGGATGGATTTCAAGCAACGGTTTGATATCGAGCGGATCGGTGAATTCTACGGTGCCAGCGAAGGCAATGGCGCATTCGCGAATATCTTCAATAAAGACTGCACCGTTGGTTTCGGTTTGGCGCCTGCCAAACTCGTCAAGTACGACGTGGCTACTGACGAAATAGTCCGGGATGAAAATGGAATGTGCTGCGAGGTCGAACAAGGTGAACCTGGGCTGCTCTTATTCGAAGTCACCGAAAAATCGCAATTCGAAGGTTACACCAGCGCCGAGGCATCGGACAAAAAACTCCTTCGCAACGCACTGCAGGAAGGTGACGTTTATTTTAATACCGGCGACCTGATGAAAACGGTTGAAGTCGGTTTTGGTTTTGGACAGAAGCACTATCAATTTGTTGACCGTGTCGGTGATACCTACAGGTGGAAGAGTGAAAATGTCTCTACCAATGAAGTGGGCGAAATCATCAACAATCACCAGGATATTATCTTTACCAATGTTTATGGCGTGGAAATTCCGGGCACCGACGGCCGCGCCGGAATGGCGTCAATCGTTTTCAAGGAAGGCCTGAATGTCAATAACCTGGATCTGACGAGCCTGTCTGAACACATCATTGAGAATCTGCCTGGTTACGCCAGACCTGTTTTTATACGGGTACTAGATGAACTACCAACCACCACTACCCACAAGCTGCAAAAAAATGAATTGCGGGACCAGGCCTACCACCTGGAGCAGGTAGATCACGATTTACTGGTTTTGAAACCGGGAGAGGCTGTTTATTGCAAACTCGATAGCGATTTCTACGACAAGATCATTCAACGTGATGTCTCATTTTAACAAGCCATGGCAGATACGAAGGAACAGGCTTCACCCGGTCACAAGGCTCGCCCGACTTCACATACCTATTTTTCCCAGCGCCTGAAACTTCACTACCTGGACTGGGGAAATTCAGACGCCAAACATGTTCTGCTGATTCACGGCGTGCAGGACCATTGCCACAACTGGGACTGGACCAGTGAACAACTTTGCAGGGATTATCATGTTGTTGTGCCGGATCTCCGCGGCCACGGGGATTCCGAATGGTCAAAAGGATCTTCTTACACCACGCTCGATTATGCTTACGACATCGCACAACTGGTTGACCAGGAGAATCTTGACCCGGTTAACATCATCGCCCACTCCATGGGTGGCACCATCGCCTGCGCATTTGCAGGCATATTCCCGAAGAAGGTAGCCAGCCTTATTTCTGTCGAAGGTGTTGGCGGCTTCTGGTACCAGCAAAACGCAGTGCAACACCCACAGGAACGTATTCGCGAGTGGATCGACGGTATGCGCAGTCTTGCTGGCAGAGAACCCCGGAAATATCCAACCTTAAGTGATGCGTTCCAGCGAATGCAAAAATCCAACCCGCACCTTAGCGAAGAAAGAGCACGGCATCTGACGATCCATGGCAGTAACCGCAATGAAGATGGCACCTACACCTGGAAGTTTGATAACTACACCCACTCAAGATCGCCGACTAGTTTGAACCACGATGATATGACAGCGCTATGGGAAAAAATTAAGTGCCCGACGTTGTCACTGAACGCAGCGCAGGGATTTGGCCATAGAACCGGGCAAAACGGTACGGATAAATTTTTCCATCATGGCGAGTTGCAGAATGTTGACGATGCCGGACACTGGTTACATCACGACCAGTTCGATAGGTTCATAGAGATATCAGAAGACTTTCTGCAGAAACACGCTCGTTAGCTCTTGAACTAACGGGGCTCACGGGCCAGTATCTTGTCCAGCTGATTGGCAAATTCTCGTCTGTCGGTCTGGTTCAGCGGTGGTGGACCACCGGTAAACTCGCCACTGGATCGCATGGTATCCAGGAAATCCCTGATATTGAGACGAGGTTTAATGTTGTCCTCTGTAAAGAGTTCACCGCGGGGGCTAAGTGCCTGCCCGCCCTTCTCTATGACTTCTGCAGCAAGAGGTATATCACTTGTAATGACAAGGTCACCTTCCTGAAGCCGCTTAACGATCTCGTTATCCGCAACGTCAAATCCTGTTGTCACTTGCAAAAATCTGATGCAGCGCGAACGCGGCACCTTTAGGAAATGGTTAGCAACGAGCGTTGTTTGCGCCCCAGTACGTTCGGCTGCCCTGAATAGAATGTCTTTAATCACACCAGGACAGGCATCAGCATCGACCCATATATTTATTTTCGAAATTTCAGGACGCTCCGGTCGGATTGCCAGCGAATCGTCGCATCAAACACCGAGGTTTCAAGATTATCGCCCGGATTGCGTAAGATATCTGCTTCCGATTCAAGGGTAAAACCGGCATCGGTTAAATCCTTAATGACGACCGCCGGGTCAATTCTATGGACGCTTTTTCCGACCACAGAAGGATCAGAACCCGATACGGCGTTATGATCGATGATACCCAGCATACCGCCACTTTTTAGCAACCTGTGGATATTTTTAAGGAAACCCGCTTTGTCGATTGCTGGCCAGCCATTTTCCTCGTCGACATAATAGATGTCATGCATACCGAGAACAAAAATTGCGGCGTCATATTGACCTTCCACCTCATCTAAATCTGCAGGTTCGATCACTATCCGCTCAACATTGGGTAGCCGATTGTTCTGCAGGCGCTGCGTGACGGCCTTGTTCACGAAATTATTCCAGGGGCTGTTATTGTAGAGGGTAACAGCGCCATGCTCACCCACCAGGTAACTCAGTATTTCCGAGTAATAACCTCCGCCACCGAAGACATCTAACACTTTCATTCCAGGTTGGATTTCAAAGAATGCAAGCACTTCCGAGGGTTTCCTCTTCGGATCCATCTCTCGATCCTTATCGGTTCTCGCCGGATTCTGCACGGCTTGCTGGACCGTGTTTGCAAGCATTTCACCTGATAACCCCAGGTTCATAAAAATGAACATCACTGCCGCTATGGTTAATTTTTTCATGGCTCAATCTCTCCCCACCTAACAGTCAAACTTACCCCGATAGTGATCCTTATACCAGCCAATCAGGTTCACCCGCCTGATATTTAAGTTGGATTGAATAAAGCACGTGGTATTCTCAGCGAAACGGAAATGCTCCAGATAAGAGGTCTAACATGATAGATTTATATACTAGTGGTACTCCGAATGGACACAAGGCTTCCGTCACCCTGGAAGAACTGCAACTGCCTTATGAAGTGCACAAAATCAATCTCGGCGCAGGAGACCAGAAAAAGCCCGAATTCCTGGCCATGAACCCAAACGGCAGAATTCCTGTCATCAAAGATCGTGACAATAATGATCTGGTGGTTTTTGAATCTGGCGCCATTATGATTTACCTGGCAGAGAAGACCGGCAAGCTATTACCTGCATCCGGAAAATATCGCAGCGAGGTGATGCAGTGGTTGATGTTCCAGATGGGCGGAATCGGGCCGATGATGGGCCAGGCCAATGTGTTTTTCAGGTATTTCCCCGAAAAAATCCAGCCAGCCATTGATCGTTATCAGCATGAATGCCGTCGATTATTCGAAGTCCTGGATGCAGGCCTTAAAGATAAAGAGTGGATGGCTGGTGACTATTCAATTGCGGATATCGCAAACTGGTGCTGGGTAAGGACCTATCGCTGGTCTGGAGTATCACGCGATGGCCTTCCTCATCTGGATCGCTGGCTCGGTCAAATGAAGGAAAGACCCGCCTGCCGGCAAGGAGTTCAAGTTCCGGAAGCACCCCCGGAGAAACTTCTTGACGGCAAGGATGAGAAGGAATTTGTCAAAGGCGCGCAGAAGATGCTGCAGACTTAATTCGACTTAACCAGGAGGGATCAATTCGGATTTACGCTCTTAGCGGCCTCGCTGGCCTCATTAGACTTGTTACCTAGCTTGATGTGTTTGGGTCCGGCGAGGTTTACCTGACCGCTGACCCCAGTGGGTATTTGCTGAATCTTACCGCCCGCTTTGAGAAAAATAGCAGTCTCTTCAGCAATTGTAAGCGGTATCGCCTGTTTTGAAGCGTTGGATTTTTTTTCGGACCTGGCCATTTTGTTCAATATGTTGGTAGTGACAGCGCGCATTATACATGAGTTACGCTGTACTTACTGCCAGGCGCTAAAATTCACGCTGGCACTACAGGTCCCAATCCTAATCCCACTCCTGGACATATCGTCCTAAAATATGGCCAGCATTTCTTCAAATGCCACCATCTGCCCACCATTGGCAGACGAGGGTACAAGGATCGGGGTTTTGATTCCAGCATCAAACCAGGCCTCGAGCCCTTCCCTCACCTGGGATGCAGTGCCAAATAATGTGGTATCCGCCAGCCACTCGTCCGTTAGGAAATAGGCAACTTTTTCCCCGTCGCCATCCGCCAGTGCTTTTTCAATACCTTCCATTTCTTCCACGTAACCTGCCTCTTTCCAGTAATTTCTATAATTGGGCAGGTAGGCATAGGAGGTCAGTGTTTTTCGATTAACCGCTTTTGCTGCTTCGATATCATCGCTGATACAGGTCGGAATCATGTCACCGATGAAGAAATCATCACTGGTCCGGGCAGAATCAGAGATGTTGCTCAATGACTCGGCCATATGGGATCTCGCGCCATTAGCAAATACCATACCCTGGCCGATTTCCTCTGATAACGCGATCATCTTCTTGCGTAGTGCCGCAAGTACAATCGGTGGCATTTCTCCGGCCCTGGGGACCTCGCGCAACTGCTGGACAAATGTTCTCGTGTCCGTGAGCGGCTTGCCGCCATCCAGGCCACGGGACTTCAGTGCCGGTTCATGACTCACTCCGATCCCGAACCTGAATCGTCCGCCAGATATCTCGTGAATAAAGGACACCGTGCTGGCGTAATCGACAACCTGCCTGAAGTAAATAGGCATAATACTGGTACCGAAAGTGATTTCATTCGTTGCAAATGCCAACGCCTCGCACAATGCCAGCGAATCACCAAGGCTGGGACCATAAATACCCGAAAATCCTCGCTTTTCAATTTCTGTGGCTAATTCGATCGTCGCTTTGCGTCGACCTGGTACAGCCGCAAGACTAAGTG
>SMVA01336606.1_pt1 | contig 19704 bp, 20 predicted proteins | sample 2456451 | NCBI WGS metagenome assembly SMVA01 (sample SAMN11095933, study PRJNA526329) | marine sediment metagenome | biome: Marine sediment; feature: Surficial sediment; material: Deep marine sediment; isolation source: Hadal surficial sediment | place: Pacific Ocean | collected 2014-05 | depth... | reverse complement strand
TCCCGCGTCGCACCGGTGACGGCGACGATGATGGTCTCCATACCGTCTTCCGTCTCGGCCTCGTAGGTCCAGATGGTCCCGGGGATATACGGCAGGAGGGGGTTATCGATACCCGCGACGAAGTTCGCCGGATCGATCTCCGGGTTGTAGGGTGCCTCGCCCAGCGCGTCACACACCTCGAGACGGGCCACCAGTTGATCGGCACATTCTTCCCGGCCTTCAGCCAGGGCGTCCCGGGCTTCATCCTGGCAGCCTTTCAGTTCCTCCTGAGAGGAGAGGTTCTGGCATCTGGCCACGGTCAGCCAGTAATCGCTCCGGGCCGCATCTCTGCACCCTCTGGAAACGGTCCGGGCCGAGGGGGTACACCCCACTCTGGAAACCTCGATGGTTGAGCTCGGGACCCGCGCAAGAAACCGGCTCGGGCCGGCAGTTCGCGCGCCGGCCAGGGCCGTGCCCCCGCAGAGGGCCAGAAGAGGCATGGCCATGACAGCCATCATCCGGATTCTCGATTTCATGATGTCGTTCTCCTTTCCCGTACAGGTAGGAGCGCGACCGGACCCGGAATCCTTCGCCAGAAGGTGAGACTTATTGAGGGGAGTAGACCGTCAGACTGTATGGAGGATCGGGTCCTTCCCCTTATGGTCCACGAGGGCCTGCCCGTCCTCGCCTTCCCGCGGTAGATGAAAGACCAGACTCTCCACCTGGACCTTCAGATCCACACTCTGCAGGCGCACCCCGGCCGGCACCTTGAGGCGGACGGGCACGAAGTTGAGGACCGATCTGATACCTGCGGCCGCCACCTGCTCCAGGACCTCCTGAGCCACCATCGTCGGGACCGCCAGGACAGCAATATGCACAGGATGACCCAGGATAAAGGGATTCAGCGCGGAAACATGGTGAATCTGGAGACCTGGCCGGAGGAAACGCCCTACCTTGTCCGGGTCGGTGTCGAACAAGGCCGTCACCTTAAGGTTGTCGGTATTGAAACCCCCGTAACCGGCCAGGGCGGTGCCAAGATTGCCGGCGCCCATGATGGCCATGCGGATCCGCCGGTCCAGTCCGAGAATCCTGATGAGATGGTGCTTGAGGTCGGGCACACGGTAGCCCACGCCGCGGACCCCAAATTCTCCGAAATAGGCCAGATCCTTGCGAAACTGGGCTGAATTGAGGTGAAACTGCTCAGCCATCTCATGGGAGGAGACGGTTTCAACCCCGGCGGCCTCAAGGGTCTGCAGGCAGCGCAGGTAGATGGACAGGCGCCGGGTTGTGAGGTTGGAAATCTCGTCCCGCTTGACATGAGACTCTTTGTTCAACACCCGATCTCCCTGGATTCCTTCTTCATGCCTGCCCCCCCCGAAAGAGTTCGATCCTAACAAAGATTCCCCGCTTGCGCCAAAAAGAACAAGCGTTCCACCGGGACCAAAAAGACCTGAATTTGAAGGCGCTCTGGCAGGTGTTCCGGGCGTGATGTACACTTTTTCTCATATGGAAACCCTCCCGATGTTCCGAAAAGGCTTCGGCCTGGGCAGTGAGATCGCACCCGCGCTCACGCGCGATTATCACTCCGCTCTGGTGGAGTGGTTCCGCAACAATGGCTTCAGCCTGACCGCCGACGACACCACCATCCTGCTGGCCTCCGAGCTGGGATTCTGTTACGGGGTCGACCGGGCGGTGGAGTACGCCTACGAAACCCGTCATAAATTCCCCGACCGCCGCATTTACATCACGGGGGAAATCATCCATAACCCTCATGTCAACGATAAGCTGCGTGAGATGGAGATTCTTTTTCTCTCCACCCCTGACAACCTGGAAATCGACCTGGACGCCGTGGAGGCAGGGGACGTGGTCATCCTTCCGGCTTTCGGTGCCCGCGTGGAAGATCTCAACGCCCTGCGAGAACGTGGTGCAGTGCTGGTGGACACCACTTGCGGCAGCGTACTCAACGTCTGGAAAAATGTGCAACGCAACGCCCGCGATGGGTTCACCAGCGCGATCCACGGCAAGGTGGCTCACGAAGAGACCCGTGCCACGGCCTCCTGGGCCCGGGGCGCCGAAGGCCAGGGACATTACCTGGTGGTCCGGGACATGGGTGAGACTGAAGAGGTCTGCCGTTACATCGAAGAGCCGGGCGAGTCCGCTGCCTTCCGGACCCGTTTCGCCCACGCATGCTCCCCTGGCTTCGACCCTGACCTCCACCTGGGCCATCTGGGTGTGGCCAACCAGACCACCATGCTCTCTTCCGATTCCCTGGCCATCGCCAGGCGCCTGGGGCAAGCTCTGACAACCCGCTATGGCGCCTCCGAACAGGCGCGCCGCTTCCGCTCCTTCGACACGATCTGCTCCGCCACCCAGGAACGCCAGGATGCGGTTGTGGATCTGCTGGCCATGAACCTGGATCTGCTGGTGGTCATCGGCGGCTACAACTCGTCCAACACCAACCACCTGGCGGAGCTCTCCATCGACCATGGAACCCCCGCCTTTCACATCGAGGATTTCACCGCTCTCAACTCCGATGGCAGCATCCGCTACAAGCCGGTGCACAACGCGGATGAAATCATCGAACCAAGCTGGTTGCCCCGGGGACCAGCCCGCATCGGCGTAACGGCCGGCGCCTCCACCCCCAATAACCATATTGGCCAGGTTCTCGCCGCGATCCTCAATCTGCGCCGAGTGGCCCTGCCTGTGGAGACAAGCTCAATATGCCACGCAGAGTGAACCAGGGAGAGACATCCATGTCCCGCAAGCGCCACCCGGCATTTCTTCATGCACTCCTGCCTCTCCTTGTTCTGGCGGCGGCGCCGGCCTGGGCGCAAACGGGTACACCGGCTCCGACGCTGGTCGGCTACCACCCTCCTTCTGACAGCCGGCCCCTGGCCGACGACACCGCCCCGCGGCCCATGCTGGCCGCCATGCGCGCCGTGGGCGAAACAGTCCCCGCCACTTGGATCAAGCGCACCTCCCGGGAACTGGGTCAATCCATGATCCCTCAACTCTTCGGGAAGCTGCAGCGAAAAGAAACCATCGCTCTGCTTACCACGGAGTTCCAGGAAGGATATGTACAGGTCTTCGTCGAGTTGCCGGGATTCATGCAGATGACCGTCATCGAGATGGCCACCCCCGAGTCGGCGGCCAGCTTTCTCCTGGTCAACATGGATACTCTGGTACAACAACTCAACGCCACGGATCAGGTGGAAGATGCCCAGGTGGAGATGATTCATGAGGGAGAGATCGACCTGGAGAACCTGGATCAGGCGTTCGAACAGCAGTACCGGCTGGTCCTGGGTGATCTGACCACGAATTTCCTGACCCTGTTCGGCCAGGCCGGAAGGCACATGATCTCCATCACCTTCACCCAGATGGAGATTGACGCACCCCAGGGACGCCAGGTTCTACAGGATCTGGTGGCGGCTCTGGCCGGCGGGGATGACGGCACTCCGCCTGCCGGCAACTGACCGCAGGGCGGCCTACTGGTACTGGCGGACCGCGTCCATGATCCGTTCCGCGGTTTCCGCCTGCAGCACGGCAGCATGGAATTCGGGCTGCTTGACCAGCCTGGCAATGCGCGCCAGCACCTTGACATGCTCGGCCGATGACTCAGGCGGCCCCAGAATAAGAAAGACGACCTCAACCGGCTCGCCGTCGACCGCATCGAACTCGACCCCCGTCACGCTGCGCCCCAGGACGACCACGGTTCGTGTCACCCCGGGGGTACGGGCGTGGGGAATGGCGATTCCGCCACCGATGCCGGTGGACATGACCTTTTCCCGTTCCACCAGACGGCTGAGAGCATCCTCTTTGTCGCCGATGACACCTGCCCTGTGCATCCGTTCCACCATGCGGCATAGAACAGCCTCCGTGCCACCTGCCGGGAGATCCAGATCCACAAGTTCCACATCCATGAGGTCGCTGAGATTCACGGGCAAATCAGCCGAGCCAGATAGCTGCGAGAGCCTGAAGCGTGGTATGCAGTGAGCGTGTCATATCGTAGACGGCTGTAGGATACAGCCCCAGGTAGAAGAGGCCAAGGGCCGCGACCGCAATGGCGAAGCCGGCATCAGGCGCCGTGACCACCCGCGGCCTTTCGCTCTCGGGATTCACCATGTACATGGTGATGATCACCCGCAGGTAATATGCCGCCGACACCACCGAGAGCAGAATCCCCGCCACCGCAAGGACAAGGAAAATCCGGCTGCCCTCCATCCCGCGTTGCAGGGCGGCCTGAAAGATGAAGTACTTGCCGACGAATCCAGCCAGGGGTGGCACGCCGGTGAGGGAGAGCATGAAAATACTCATGGCCAGGGCGAGACCGGGATTGCTGCGGCTGAGACCGGCATAGCGCTCGATCCCGTACCCCTCATCGCCCCTTTCGGTGGTTTCGGCGACCAGGGACGCCACTCCGAACGCGCCCAGGGTCGTCAGCATGTAGGCGGCAAAGTAGAACAGCATGGCGCTGGTTCCCAGGTCGGTACCGGCGGCCACGGCGATCAGAAGATAGCCGGCGTGTGCCACCGAGGAGAAGGCCAGCATCCGTTTGATATTGCGCTGCACCAGGGCCACCAGGTTGCCCACGAACATGGACAGCAGGGCCAGGATGGCAAGCACCATGGTCCACTGGGAGACCAGCACGTCCCCGAAGGTGGTGGTCACCAGGCGCAGGAGCACCAGGAAAGCGACCCCCTTGGTACCCACCGCCATGAAGGCCGTTACCGGCGTGGGGCTGCCCTCATAGACATCCGGCACCCACCAGTGAAACGGCACTGCCGCCACCTTGAACGCCAACCCGGCAATCATCAGGGCCAGGCCGAGGAGAAGCAGCAACGCCGCACCCGTGTCGCCCTGGCCGGCCAGCAGATCCCGGGCGCGGCGGCAGCATGCCAGAAGATCCAGAGAGCCGGTGGCGCCATAGATGAACGCCATGCCATACAGGATGAAACCGGTGGAGAACGCCCCCAGCAGGAAGTACTTCAGGGCAGCTTCCAGCGATCGCAGCCAGTCCCGGGTGATGCCGGACAGAACGTAGAGAGCCACCGAGAAGATCTCGAGTCCCATGAAGATGACCAGCAGATTGTTGCTGGAGGCCATGACCAGCATGCCCATGGCCGCCAGCAGCAGCAGGGCGTAGTACTCGGCCGCCGGCGCTGGCGCCCGTTCCAGGTACTGGCGGGAGAGCAGCACTGAGAGCAGCGCCGAGAGCAGCACAATCCCGCCCATGTAGAGAGCGGCGCGATCCATCACCAGCATGTCCCCGAAGGCCGATTGATGCACCGACCGTTCCCACAGGGCCATCAAGGAACCAAGGGCCGCTCCCAGGCCGGCCAGGGCCAGAATGAACGGCAGGGGGCCGCGGCGGGCGGGCGTTGACGCCACCAGCAGGAGCACGCAGGCTGCCACCGCCAGGGTCAGGATGGGACCGAGCATGGCCCAGTCGATAGCGGGTGTCAAAATTTCATTCACGACATCACCAGAAACGTCACCAGGGCGACCACACCGATGAAGACCGACAGGGCGTAGGCGCGCACCGAGCCGGTCTGGAACAGTTTCAGAACATGGCCGGTGATCTCCGTGGCGATGGCCACCAGGTTGACCAGGAGATCGATCACGAAGCGGTCAAAAGCATCGGCGGCGCGGCACATGAAATAGAACGGTTTGAGAAGGATCCGGTCATAGAGTTCATCGATGCGGAAGCGGTCCCGGGCCAGGCGATAGCCGCCGCCCAGTGCCGCCGCCAGGCGAGCTGCCAGTTCGCCGGCACGGCCGTGCAGCAGCCAGGCCCATGCGATTCCGGCCAGGGCCAGCAAGACCGACAGGGCCATGAGGCCCCACTCGCCGGCCGCCGTCACGCCGCCGTGGCCGGCTGCGGAACCGGCCGCCACCTGGGCACCGTGCGCCGGGTCATGGAAACCCAGGGCGCCCATGCCCGCACCCACCACATGGGCTTCACGAAAAACCGGCTCCAGGTAGCCTGGCAGCCACTCCGCGGCGGCATGCAGTCCCGGCACGCTCTCGGCCAGGAAGGCCGGCACGCCCAGAAACCCACCCACGGTCGCCAGAAACGCAAGCATCACCAGAGGAGCGACCATGCTCCACGGTGATTCGTGGAGGTGGCCCCGGCGCTCTTTCTCGACCCGATCGCTGCCGAGAAAGGTCAGGAAGACCAGGCGCCAGATATAAAACGCCGTCAGCCCGGCGGTGAAGGCGCCGGCAACCCACAGGATGGGCTGTTCATAGAAGACCGCCGCCAGGATGGAGTCCTTGGAAAAGAAACCGGCGAAGGGCGGGATGCCCGCGATGGCCACCGCCGCCACGGCGAACGTGCCGAAGGTCCATGGCAACACCCGGGTCAGGCGGCCCATGCGGCGGATGTCCTGTTCGCCTGAAAGAGCATGAATCACCGAACCGGCACCCAGGAAGAGCAGCGCCTTGAAAAAGGCGTGGGTCATGACATGAAAGATGGCAAAGGAAAAAGCTCCCACACCGGCGGCCAGGAACATGTAGCCAAGCTGACTCACGGTGGAATAGGCCAGGACCTTCTTGATATCCGTCTGGGTGCAGGCAATGGCAGCGGCGAGAAGCGCGGTCAGCCCGCCCACCACGGCCACCACCGTCAGGGCCAGGGGCGCCGCGGTGAACAGGGCCGCGCAGCGACACACCATGTAGACGCCTGCAGTGACCATGGTGGCGGCATGAATCAATGCCGACACCGGCGTGGGGCCGGCCATGGCGTCGGGCAACCAGACAAAGAGAGGAATCTGTGCCGACTTGCCGGTGGCGCCGACAAAAAGAAGCAGGGCCATGGCCGTCAGCAGGCCCTGGCTCCCCGGCACCTGCGCGAGAACATGCACACCGCGAAAAACCTGGCCGAAATCAAGGCTGCCGAAGGTGACCAGGATGAGCAGCATGCCCAGCATGAAGCCGAAATCGCCAATTCGGTTGACGATGAAGGCCTTGCGGCCGGCATCGGCGCAACTCTGGTCGCGAGCGGAATTGAACATGTCACGGTAGTTGAAGCCGATGAGCAGATAAGAGCACAACCCCACACCTTCCCAGCCGACGAACATGACCAGAAAGCTGTCGGCCAGGATCAGCACCAGCATCATGGCCATGAACAGATTCAGGTAGGCGAAGAAGCGCGCAAAGCCTTCATCATGCGCCATGTAACCGATGCTGTACACATGAATGAGGAAACCGACGCCCAGGACCACCAGAAGCATGATGGCCGAGAGGGGATCCAGCGAATACCCCCATTTCACCGACAGGTTCCCCACCGACAACCATGTCCATTGAATCTGTCGCGCCCGGGGAATGGAGGGATCCAGGACCAGACCGTGATCGGGATCGGTCGGTGCCAGGACGGCGCCGAAGCCGTCGGCGCCGGGCCGGGCGCCGATGGCCGAGAGAGCGCTGCCGTTGTTGAGCATATCGGCCAGGCCCTGTTGATCATGGAGGTCGCGGATGGCCCCCACGGCCAGGACCAGCGACGCCAGCACCGCCAGACAGGCGATACCCGACACCACCGGCCGGGGCATGCGCTTGCCCAGAAGGCCGTTGATCACGAACCCTGCCAGGGGCAGGAGCGGAATCAACCAGATGAGGTGCAGAAAGCTCATGACATCATCCTCACCAGCGCATCAGATTGATCTCGGTCACGTCGGTGGTCTTCTTCAGCCTGAAGATGGCAATGAAGATTGCCAGGCCCACAGCGGCCTCGGCGGCAGCTACCGTCATGACGAAAAATACGAAAATCTGTCCATCCAGGCCGCCGTGATGGCGGGCGAACGCTGCCAGCGCCACGTTGACGGCATTGAGCATCAGCTCGATGGACATGAAGATGGTCAGGGCGTTGCGCTTGAGCAGCACGCCCATGACTCCGATGACGAAGAGGATCGCCGACAGGCCGATATAAGCGACCAGAGGCATATCTAGTCCTCCCCTGCCGTCTGGCGCCGGGCCAGCACAACAGCCCCCACCATGGCCACCATGAGCAGTACGCCGGCCAGTTCAAACGGGTAGAGGTAGGCGGTAAAGAGCAACTCCCCGATACTGCGGGCCGAACCGTACTCCTCCCCCACAGACGCCATGACGCCACCGGCACCGGCCAGGGACATGATTCCCCGCATGAGCGCGGCGACAAACAGAACGCCCAGGGCAAAAGTCAATCCCGTCATCACCGGTCCCGAGGCGAAACGCTCCTTCAGCGGGGCTGGATTGAGCAGGGTGATGACGAACAGAAACAGCACCATGATGGCGCCCGCATAAACGATCACCTGCACAGCCGCCAGAAACTCGCCGCCCAGGGTCAGAAAAAGAACGGCCACGCTGCCCAGGTTGAGGACGAGGAACAGGGCGCTGATGACCGCATTGCGCTGCCAGATGACCATGAGAGCGCTGAAGATGGCCGCGATGCTGGCCGCCGATGCAAGGATCGTGTCAAGGCTCATCACATCACTCCCGCCGCCACCAGCATGGCCACCACGAGCAGGTTGATGAAGGCCAGCTCCAGCAGAACTTTCCAGCCCAGATTCATGAGCTGGTCATAGCGGAAGCGCGGTAAGGTCCAGCGCACCCAGACGAACAGGAACAGAAAGAAGAACGTCTTGGCGGAAAAAGCTCCGACCTGAATCAGGAACATCCACGGTTGCGACAGCGCCAGTCCCGGCACCTGCCAGCCACCGAAAAAGAGAGTCACCATCAGGGCAGCATTGGCAATCATGGTCGAATACTCGGCCATGTAAAACATGACGAACTTCATGGCGGAATACTCGGTATGGTACCCGCCCACCAGTTCCGGCTCGGCCTCGGGGAGATCGAACGGCAACCTCTTGGTCTCGGCAAAGATGGCGATCAACAGGAAGAGAAAACCGAAAGGATGGATGAAGACGTTCCAGTGGGGGATGAACCCGAACCAGGTTCCGGCCTGGGCTTCGGCGATGGTCTGCAGACGCAACGAACCGGTGGTCAGGACCACCGGCAGGACGGCCAGGCCCAGCGCCAGTTCGTAGCTGATCATCTGGGCCGTGGAGCGGAGAGCGCCCATGGCCGGGTACTTGCTGCCCGAGGACCAGCCCGCCAGCACCACGCCATACACCTCCAGGGAGGCCAGACCCAGGAGAATCAGCAACCCCACCGACACGTCGGCGATGAACGGCTTGATCTGCCAATCCCATGGTAGCCCCAGATCCTGGAGGTTGATGGCGTCTCCAGCAATGGGAATGACCGCGAACGACGCTATGGCGGGGACCAGCACGAGAATAGGAGCCAGGACGAACACCATGCGATGGGCGCCGGCAGGTACGATATCTTCTTTCATCAAGTGCTTGAGCCCGTCGGCCAGGGGTTGCAGCAACCCCTGGGGACCGACCCGGTTGGGGCCCAGCCTGTCCTGCATCCAGGCGGAGACACGCCGCTCCACCAGGGTCATGTAGCCCACACCTGTGAACACCGCCGTGAAGATGATCAGCATGCGCACGACGATCTCGCCGATCTCCTTGATCATGGCCGCGTCCATCATCCTGTCATCCCACCGAGCCTGAGGCGGGCGTCTCGCAGGCGCCCCCCGGCAGGACACACCCGCCGGCACCCAGGCGCGCGAAGGTCAGTCCCTGAAAGGCCGGGACCTGGGCCGCGAGCTCGTCAAAAAGATCCCTGGGGCGCGCATCCTCGCTGCCGTCGCCCAGGCGGGAGGCCAGGCGCGTCAGGATCCAGGCACCTGTACGCGCCAGAAACGGGGGTGGGTAGGCCGCGCGCATCACCTGAACGCGACCCTGGAAGTTCACCACCGTACCGTCCACCTCAGGAAAGATTCCAGCGGGGAGAACAATCGTTCCCGCACGGGTGGTGGCGTTTTCATGGGACGCCACCACGATGAGCTCAAGGCCGGCGGCCGTGGCGGCAGCGAGCTTCTCCTCGGAGACCAGGGTGGCCAGGTCTTCGCCCACCACCAGCAGGGCGCTCAACTCACCGGCCACGGCTCTGTCCAGGAGGTCTGCCACACTGGCGCTCTCGGCGTCGCGGGCGGTGAGAAGGTTCTCGAGGCCCCGGCGGTTGGGGCTCTTGTCGGCACGGAGAAGAAGGTCGTCATCTTCACCCTGCTCATGGGCAGGCAGGGCCATGAGCATCGGTCTTCCACCCTCGCCCGCGGCGGCCAGCACTTTCAGGGCCAGCCAGCCCTCCTCCAGGGTCGACCACGGATGGATCACGCCGGCCGGACGTCCCGAGCGGCGCAGGCGGGAGACAGCCTCATCCAGGGCCTCCTGCCAGTCCACAGCCTTACCCTCCACCCGCGGCTCGCGCACTCTCTCCCCGGCCTCAAGAGTCGGCGCCAGCAGGCGTCCCTGGTCGCACATCCAGCTCTTGTTCACCTCGGGGTTGTCCCGGGGCGTGAGACGCGCGATGGCATGATCCCGGTGCCAGATCTTGATGTTGCACCCTCTGGCGCAACCGGGGCAGATGCTGTCGGCTGTCTTCAGGAACCACAGGCGCGATTTAAAACGAAACTCCTTCAGGGTCAGCGCGCCGACCGGGCAGATATCCACCACGTTCCCCGAGTAGGGGTTGTCCAGAGGCCGCCCGGGGAAGATGTCCACCTCCGTGTGGTTTCCCCGGGCCATCAGGGCCAGTTCGGATGTGCCCGTGACCTCATCACAGAAGCGGATGCAGCGCGTGCACTGGATACAGCGCTCCTTGTCCAGGAGGACGTGGGGGCCGATATCCACACGCTTGTCCATGTGGACTTTCTCTTCCCGGAAGCGGGTCTCGCCCATGCCCGCTGTATAGGCATGCTCCTGCAGCCAGCACTCACCCACCTGGTCGCAGATGGGACAGTCCAGAGGATGATTGATCAGCAGGAACTCCATGTTGTTCTTTTGCGCCTGAATGACCTCGTCGCAGCGCGTGTCCACCACCAGGCCCTCGGCCACAGGCATGTTGCAGGAGACCTGCAGCTTGGGCATCCACCTGATGGAACCATCCTCCTGCCGGGAGCCGACTTTCACCTCGCACTGGCGACAGTTGCCGGGCACCGAGAGGTAGGGGTGGTAGCAGAAGTAGGGGATCTCGACCTGGTGGGCAAGAGCCACCTCCAGAACGGTCGCCGTCGCATCAACCTTCAGCGACTGCCCATCGATTGTGAGCTCGACCTTCGCGGTTGCGTTGCTCACCACGCCCTCGCCATCACGCCATCACCTTGTCGCGCAGAGGACAGCCCTTGCGCGTCACATGGGCGCGGAACTCGTCCTCGAATTTGGCCACCATGGCGCGTGCCGGCATGGCCGCGGCATCACCCAGGGGGCAGATGGTGTGTCCCTGGATATTGTCAGCCAACTCCGTGATCAGGGGAATGTCCGCCTCCACCCCGCCGCCGTTTTCCAGCCGCGTCAGCAGGCTGTGGAGCCAGCCGCAGCCCTGGCGGCAGGGCGTGCACTGGCCGCAGGACTCATGGTCATAGAACGCTTCCAGGTTGCGCAGAGCATCCACCATGCAGGTGGTCTCGTCCATGACGATTCCACCCGCCGAGCCCAGCATGGTACCGGCCTCGGCCAGATCGTCATAGCTCATGACCACGTCCAGTTCATCGGCGCGCAGTACCGGCACCGATGAACCGCCGGGAATGAAGGCCTTGACGGGATGCCCTGAGTGCAGCATGCCGCCGGCGTGCTCCTGGATGAGCTCGTTACAGGTGATGGTCATGGGCAACTCGAAAACACCCGGGTTCCGCACATGGCCCGACACACAGTACAGCTTGGGGCCGGCGTTTCGTTCCTTGCCAATACCGGTGAACCAGGCAGCTCCTCGCTCGATGATGAACGGGATATTGGCCAGGGTCTCGGTGTTGTTGATGTTGGTGGGACTGCCGAAGATGCCCCGCTGGGCAGGGAACGGCGGCTTCAGACGCGGCTCGCCGCGCCGGCCTTCCAGGGAATTCATGAGGGCCGTCTCTTCCCCGCAGATGTAGGCGCCGGCGCCCCGCACGATGGTGACCTGAAGGTCGTAGTCACTGCCCAGAATGCCACGCCCCAGGTATCCCTTTCCACGCAGTTCGGTCAGGGCCGCCATGAGGATCTCGTACTCCCGCACATACTCACCGCGGATGTAGATGAAGGCGTGGTGGCATTCCAGGGCGTAAGCCGAGATCATGGTGCCCTCCAGCACCAGGTGGGGGTCGTGGGCCATGAGGAGCCGATCCTTGAAGGTGCCAGGCTCGGACTCGTCGGCATTGTTGATGAGGTAAACCGGCCGCTCTCCCCCCCTGGGTACAAAACCCCACTTGACCCCGGTGGGAAAACCGGCGCCGCCCCGGCCCCGCAGCCCGGACTTCTTGACCTCTTCGGTCACTTCAAGGGGCGTCATCTCCTTCAACGCCTTACGCAGGGCAACATAGCCGCCGACGCCCTCATAGCCGGCCAGGGAGAGAACCGCCGGGTTGCCCACATTGCGCGTGAGAACCTTCTCGAACGCCATCAGCCCTGTCCTCCGGCAACAGGCGGCCGTGCCGCCAGCTCATCCAGAAGCGTGTCGAGCTTGTCGCCATCCAGCCCTTCGAAGTAGTCATCGTTGATCTGAATCACCGGCGCCGAGTCGCACGAACCCAGACATTCGACCTCTGTGAGCTGGAACAGACCATCCTCTGTGACTCCGCCAGGAACGATGCCCAGGCGCTGCCGGATCCGCGCCTTGAGCTCCCCCGCGCCGCGGAGCTGGCATGAGAGGGTGCGGCAGAGCTGCAGATGATAGCGGCCCGGAGTTTCTTCCAGGAAGAGGGTGTAAAAGGTCACCAGCTCCCTCACATGGGCCGGACTGATGCCGATGAGTTCACCGACCAGGACCTGGCTGGCCGGCGAAAGACCGCCCCGATGGCGCTGCACCCGGTGCAGGCACATGAGCGCACCGGCCCGCTTCTCGGGATATTCGGCGACTATTTCTTCAAGCTCCCGGCGCAGGGCCTGGTCGCTGATACCCGATGCCCCGCAGGGGTCGCCTTTGCGGTGGTCACTGCTCATCGATCGACTTCTCCCATGACCGGGTCCAGGCTCGCAATGATGGCCACCACATCGGACACCATCTGGCCGACGCAGATGGTTTCCAGAACCTGCAGGTTGACGAATGAGGGGCTGCGGATATGCAGGCGATAGGGGGCCTTGCTGCCGTCACTGATGATGTAGAAGCCCAGCTCACCCTTGGGCATTTCCACCGCCTGGTAGATCTCTCCCACCGGCGGATTCATGCCCTCGGTGATGATCATGAAATGGTGAATCAGCTCATCCATGCGGGTCAGAACCTTGTCCTTGATGGGCGGCACGACCTTGGGGTGGTCCGCCCAGATCGGACCCGGCTTGAGGCGATCCACCGCCTGCTCGAGAATGCGCAGGGACTGGCGCATCTCCTCCATGCGAATCATGTAACGGGCGTAGACATCCCCGTCCTCGGCGTAGGGGACCTCGAAGTCATAGTCCTGGTAGTCCAGGTACGGGACGGCCTTGCGCAGGTCGAGAGGCAGCCCCGACGCCCGCAGGTTGGGACCCGACATCCCCAGGGCGATGGCCTGCTCCTTGGTGATGATGCCCACGTCCCGGGTGCGATCCACCCAGATGCGATTGCGGGTCAGCAGTTTCTCATATTCGGCAATTTCCCCGACGAAGTGGGACATCCAGGAACGCAGTTCCTTGACGAATTCAGGCGACATGTCCCGAGTAAGCCCGCCCACGCGCGTGTAGGACGTGGTCAGCCGCGAGCCGGTCAGTTCTTCGATGAGGTTGTAGATCGTCTCCCGTTCGCGGAAGGTGTAGAAGAACATGGTCACCGCGCCCAGGTCGATGGCATGGGTTCCCAGCCACAGGAGATGGGAGGAGATACGGGCTACCTCGCTGGCGATGACCCTGATCACGCGGCAGCGTTCGGGCACATGGATGTCCAGCAACTTCTCCACCGCCAGGGCATAGGCCACATTGCAGGCCAGGGGCGCCAGATAATCGAGACGGTCGGTATAAGGAATGAATTGCAGGTAGGTCTTGTTTTCGCCGATCTTCTCCACTCCCCGGTGGAGATAGCCCAGGTGGGGTTCGCAACTGCGCACCGTCTCACCATCCAGGGTCAGCAGGAGGCGCAGCACGCCATGGGTGGCGGGATGCTGGGGGCCCATATTGATCTCGAACGTCTCGCTGGCGATGGGATCCGGCGCGGTGCCGTGTTCGAGCATGGTCTGTCTCTCAGCCACCGCTCAGCCCTTCAGGGGAAAATCCTTCTGCAGGGGATGACCGTCGAAGTCATCGGGCAGAAGAATGCGCTTGAGATTGGGATGGCCGTGGAAAGGCACTCCCACCAGGTCGTAGGTTTCCCGCTCGTGCCAGTTCATCCCCGCCCACACACCGGTGAGGGTCGGCATCTCCTCACCGGGTCCGACACCGACTTTCAGGCGCAGGCGCTCATGCTGGTCGGTGGAGAAGAGATGGATGACCACATCGAACAAGAACTCCCCGTCGGGAGTATGCACTCCGCACAGGTCGGTGGGAAAATCGAAGCCCTCCCGATCCCGCAGATGGAGACAGACATCGACAATCTTCTTGCGCGCGACCCGGGCCACGGTATCGTCCCTAAAAACAGGGAGTACCGGCTGGATGGCGTCGCCGAACTCCTCCTGCAGGCGTGCCACCAGAGGCGGCACCTGGTCGGGATCGTGGTCATCACGGCGCCAGGGCGCCGGACGCTGGCCGGGACGCTCTTCGGGCACCGGCCGGACGCCGGGCGTGCGCCGCAATCTGAGCCACTGAATGAGCATCATCGACCTGCCGCCTTCAGCCGGCGGGGCCGGCTCTCACCCCACTCCAGAGCGCCCCGTGCCCAAGCGTGAATGAACCCGACGGTCAGAAAGACCATGAAGATTCCCATGAGCCAGAACCCGTACCATCCCAGATCGCGGTACACCACGGCCCATGGATAGAGAAACGCCACCTCCAGATCCAGGAGAATGAACAACATGGCCACCATGTAGAACTTGACCGTATAGCGCTTGTGCTCGGGATCGGCCGGACTGAGCCCGCATTCATAGGCCGATAGATCCACCATGGGCTCGTCCCGGCGGCGTCTTCCCGCAAGGGTCGAGGCGATCACCATACCACCGCTCAGTCCCGCCGCAAACAGCAGGAAAAGAAAGACTGGCAGGTAAGGCAGAAGTGTTGAGTTCATCGCTGCTGACATCCGCTCGGGCGAGGTCTGCAGGACGCAACGGACCCCTCAACATGCAGCCACGCCACGCTCGTGCAGGAATTCACAACACGATAGATGGCGACGGTAACATGGCCCCCGCGGCCCCGTCAAGAACCCCAGGACATGGCCAAATGATTCAAGATCAAGAGAAAAAGGCCCCTTCCAGGACCCCTTCCTGGCCTTGTGAGTCTCTGCCGGCGGTCATCCGGCGGCAAGCGCTCAATTGTCTTTTTCTTTGTACGCTTTGATGCGCTTTTGCTCGGCCTCGTAGTCGGCCTGCTTCTTGTCGAACGCCGCCTGCTCGGCCTCGTTGCGTTTTCTCGTCTCTTCGTTGGCGGAGTCGATTATCTGGTTTTCCTGATCAATCTCGATATTCTTGGCGACCTTTTCCATGTTGATAGCCACCGAGGGGTCCGCCTTCAGCTTGAAGGACGTCTCGTAAGAACTCAACGCCATGTCCTTTTTGTTCTCCTTGACGTAGGCAAACGCCAGAGTATTGAGGGAGATGGTGCTCTTCGGATCGCAGTCCACCGCCTTCTCAAGCGCCGTGACAGCCTGCCCGAAGGCCTTCATGCCCACATAAGCTTGCCCAAGATTGGTGCGGGCAACGCAGTACTTCGGCTTGGCCTGGACCACTTTCTGGAAACTGCGGGCGGCCTGTTCATACTGCCCGCTCCCCAGATACGCCTTGGCGAGGGTATTCTGCGCATCGAAGCCGGGAGAGAGGGTATTGGCAGCCATAGCCGCCTTCACACCATCGGCATAGTAGCCCTTCTTCCTGGCCGCATCCTGTTCCCGCTGCGCCAGATTGATACTCGTGCGCGCCAGATAAAGCTGTGAGACGCCGTCCTTGGGATCGGCAGCCACCGCCTTCTGCAGATGCTCTGCAGCGCGCTTGAAATCATCCATCCGGAAGAGGGCCATACCAAGCCGCTGGTTGACCATCTTGTCCTCAGGCTGCAGCTTGACCGCCTCGTCCAGATCTGCCGCGGCGCGGTCCCATTGCCTGATGGACAGATAGGAGATTCCTCGCTCAAGGTACAGGTAGTACTGGGTCTGGGGCGAAGTGGCCAGGGATTCGGCATTGTTCATGGTGGCAATGGCCTTGGCGTATTCTTCCTTGGTGCGAAAGGCGGCGGCCAGCCCATAGTGATATTCGAACTTCTCCGGGTTGATCTCTATGGCTTTGTTGAAGTCGGTGATGGCCTCGTCCAGCTTTCCCTCGCGCGTGGCCACCTGGCCCAGGGCGTACCAGCCGAAATCGTAAACCGGCGACGCGTCGATGACGTCCTGGAACGCGGCCCGGGCCACCGTCAGATCGCCTTTCTGCAGCGCTGCCCAGCCACTGTTCACCTTGTCGGTGAGATCGTCCTGGGCCAGCGCTCCGGTGGCCGGCAGAGCCAGCGCCAGCAGCAGAGCGACCGTGAAAATCCTGTTCCTCATACTGCGACTCCTTCCTCTTCCCACATGGCCAATGTCGAACCTGCGTCCCCTCGCGGGGATTCATCGCCACCGCCGCGGCTACTGGATGGTGAACTCCACCGCCACGGTGAAATAGACATCCACAGCCCGGCCATTCTGCTCCCCGGGCTTGTACTTCCACTGCCTGACGGCCTTCAGGGCCGCCTCCTCGAAGCCCAGACCCGGCGGCGCGGCGGACAAAACCGAAACGTCCTTGATGTCACCCGTCCTGGTCACAATGGCCTGGAGATACACCTTCCCCTGGATGCCCGCCTTGCGCGCAAGCTCGGGATAGGCCGGCTGGATCTTGTCCAGCAGCACAGGGAGGCTCACCCCTGCCACTCCGGCGATGAGGGGACCGGTGTTCCCAATCGGCGGTGGCCCTGGCGTGCCGATGAGAGCAATCATGTCCGGAGGCAGGGGTTCGGGCTCGGGCTCGGGCTCGGGCTCGACGATGGGTTCGGGCTCGTCGGGAGTCGGGTCAGGAATGGGAATTTTCTTGGTCTTCAGCTTCTTCTCCTCCACCGGCTTGGGAGGCTCTTTCTTCGGTGGCGGTGGCGGGCGCCAGGCCTTCACGTAAACAATCTTGTCCTCGCTGGGCAGCGGGCTGCTGACACTGAACTCGGGGAAGGTGACGTAGAGGATGAAGAGGTGAAAGACGAGAGCCACCAGGAAAGCGATCTGGACCGGCTTCTTGTCTTCCGCTGAACCCTCGAAGTAATGGCTGTACATGCGGGTCTCAGCCTCGAGAAGCTCCGTCCGCTCCTCTGGGCTCATGGTTCTCAGATCTTTGGGTTCCATGGCCGGCGTCTCTAGTCGAACGGGTTATAACCGAAGATCTCGGTGTAGTTCGCGATCTCGCGGTGAGTCGGAATCCCGATGTTCGTCACATCCATCCCGATCTGCTGGGGTCCCTGCTTGAGAACGTCGTAGACGGCAATCATGTCCCCGTAGGTGGCATCAGGCAGGGTGTAGAGGATGATCGGCTTATCCGGCCAGCGCTCCAGCTTGGGCTGCAGGTAGGGCAGAATCTGGTCCAGGGCCATGGGTTGGCGGTCCACCTCGACCGCGCCACCGGGAAACACCTTGATATAGGCAGCCTCGACCGTCTCGACCTCCTGCTCGTCCTCGTTCTTGGGTAGCTTGAAATCCAGGCCCTTGGTGGCCGAGAAGACGGTGGTGACCATGAAGAAGATGATGAGCAGGAAGGCGATATCAGCCATGGAGGCCGTGGGAATCTCGACTTCACTTTTCTTGCTCACGAGCTTCACAACAGTCTCCTAGCCGGGAACCGTCAACTGCTCGGTCATGAGAATCAGATCCTGGGCGCCGGCCCGGCGCATGGTATCCAGGATCTCATCCACCTCGCTGTACTTGACGTCCTTGTCGATCTTGATGACAAAGGGGTGGAGAGGATTCACACCGGTGATATTGATCACCTCGAAGTAGAGGGCATCGGTGTCCGGGACAACATGGGACGAGTCGATACCGGCCGAGAACTTGTAGACCAGTTCCTTGCCACCGGCGCCGGACGTCAATTCCGCCAGCACCACAAATGCCGCCTTGCGGGGAATCTCGGTGGGCCGCATCCAGCTACCCGGCAGGTTCACGGGCGTCTTGTCCACCTGGAAAACAGTGGTGACCATGAAGAAGATGATGAGCAGGAAGGCGATATCAGCCATGGAGGCCGTGGGGATGTACGCCTGAACCTCCTTGCTCCTATGAATCGCCACAGCAGATCCTCATGAAGATGCTGGCGACTGCTTGGCTGCCGGCGGGACCTGATCCATCTCGGCGAATGTTTCCAGCAGGATGTTGGCCGAGGTTTCCATCTCGCGCACGAAAATCGCGATGCGACTGGTGAAGAAGTTGTAGAACGGCAGCGTGATGACAGCGACGATGAGGCCTCCGGCCGTGGTGATGAGAGCCACCGAGATACCCTTGGCCACCAGGGCCGGGTTGTTGAGGCCCTGGGATGCGATGGCATCGAACGACGCAATCATCCCGACCACAGTCCCGAGGAACCCGATGATGGGAGCGATATTGGACGACGAGGCCAGAACCGCCAGGCCGCGTTCGAGGCGGGCAAGCTCATGCAAGGCCGAATTCTCGATGGTCTTTTCCACCTCTTCACGAGGTGCGCCATACTTGAGGATTCCCGCCTTGAGAATGGCAGCCACCGGCCCGCGATACTTCTCGCAGACCTGCACCGACGCTCTCAGGTCGCGGGCAAGCAGGGCCTTGCGCACGTGCGCGACCAGGTGGTTGGTGTTGACCTTGGACTTGAACATGATGACGTAGATGCGCTCCATGATGAAGCCGATGGAGACGATGGAAATCGCCAGGAGCGGGTACATGACCCAGCCACCCTGGTAAAAGTAGTGGAGCAGTGTGGCCCCAAAGAAGCCTGATTGCAGGACCATGAATTGCTTCCTCCTGGCTAAGTCCCAGTTCCGGGGCCGCCCCCTCGGCGGGCAAATCCGGATTGATACGGATACGATTGAAGATCGTACCCCGCTTCAAACCGACCGATCAAGAACCAGCCTCCGGGCTGCTGCACTCGCTCCGCAGGCCCGAATCCCAGTCCTTCACCGCAAGACTCCCCTTCTTATATCCGGTAGACGCCGCATGCTAACGGATGCCTTCGCAGGGTGTCAAGAAGGTGACGCTCCTGTCGCTCCTTCTCCCCCCGGGGAATTCCCGATATCGGACACGATCCGCCCGTCCAGGAGCTTGATGGTGCGGTTGGCGTAGGCAGCGATATCCGGCTCATGGGTCACCAGGATGATGGTGTTCCCGGCCTGGTGAAGTTCGGAGAAGAGACCCATGATGTCCAGGCCGGTCTTGCTGTCCAGGTTTCCGGTGGGCTCATCAGCCAGCAGTAAGGAGGGGTTGTTGACCAGGGCCCGGGCCACCGCAACCCGCTGGCGCTGTCCGCCTGAGAGTTCGCTGGGCGCGTGGGTGGCACGATCCTCCAGTTGTACCCGCTCCAGGGTTTCGTGGGCTCGCTTACGCCGCTCCTGGCGCGAGATCCCTGCATAAACC
>SMVA01057531.1_pt1 | contig 19705 bp, 14 predicted proteins | sample 2456451 | NCBI WGS metagenome assembly SMVA01 (sample SAMN11095933, study PRJNA526329) | marine sediment metagenome | biome: Marine sediment; feature: Surficial sediment; material: Deep marine sediment; isolation source: Hadal surficial sediment | place: Pacific Ocean | collected 2014-05 | depth... | reverse complement strand
CGATGACGCGATTCATGCTGGCGCAGAGCACCAGTGACTGACCGGCAGACTCGGGCAGCATTATCGGTGTTACGTTCAGCGCCGCAAGGGCGCGCCGTTCCGGGTAGCGCTCGATGTCGCCGGTGCGATAGGACCAGGCGAGCGTCAGATCTTGCACGTTGTCGCGGTTGATTTGTGCAAGGGAGGAGTAGTGTGAACCGCCTCCATCGCCGCCGTAGTGTTGCCAGTTTTCGGCGTCTGCCGTGGCGACCGCGAACAGCGCAAAGGTAAAGAGCAGTGGCGCGGTTCTGACAGGGCGAATCAGGCCGGCCGTTATCTCGGAATCACTCATGTTCCAAGGCTATAACAACAAGATTAGCGTTACAAATGGGAGCGCCTCAAAGCTGCGTAAACTCACTTTCAAACCGGACCAGTCAATGCGGGCACGTAATTCCAGACGGCTGTGCTCGCTGGCTCCGCAGCCTTTGCGCTTTAATTCGCTTCGGGAGATATACGGGACTCAGTTATGCACGGTTATGCACAGTCCTGCAGTTTGCAACGAACGCATCTTAACGATTCTTAATTAAAACAATTACTTACAACTAATCACTCGCACTCTCGCCGCGGTCGCGCATCCATGCGCTTCGCGGCACTAGCGCATCCATGTGCGTCGTAATGCCGCGGTCGGTGATTAGTTTTGCGAAACATTCGGTTCCGCTCCGCATAAATTTCGCCCTTTGTTTTACTGACGAAGCTATGCGTGTCCGGAAAAATGGCGTCCAGCCATCACCAGCATCTATTTCAATCGCTTGTGACGACTGTGGGGCGGACATCAAGGCCTTCTGACGACGGCCATCATGATTATTATGGGCACCTTTTCTCCGAGAGCGAATACCTGAATCCTTAACACCGGCACCCCTAGCCGAACACGTCCATGTGCTCCCGGACGAACTCCCGGAAGCTCTGCGCATCGCGCCCCGTCAGTTCCTTGAAGTCCGCCGTGACCTCCGGCGGCACAACCCCGTCGGCGATCTCCGAGAACAGGTGCATCACGGCGTCCATATGCCAGTCGCTGCTCAGAAACGGCCTGACCCTCTCGCGATACGTCGCCGGATCCGCATTTTCGTACGCGACGGGCCGGCCGAGCACCTCGCTGAACTGCGCGGCAACGTCGTGGACGCTGAGTAGTTCCGGCCCGCTGATCTTGTAATCCCTGCCCTCGTGTCCCTCGCCCGCGAGCACGGTTGCCATCGCCAGGCCAATGTCCTTGCACGACATCATCACCGTCACGCCGTCGCCCATCGGCAGGCTGAACTTGCCGTCGTTCTTGATCGTGAAAGCGCCGGCGAGAAAGTTGTCCATGAAGAAGTTCGGCTTGATCATCGTCCAGTCCAGCCCGGATGCGCGAATGTGCTCCTCGACCCGCCAGTGGAATGCCGGGATCGGGCTCTTCGCCTCGGCCATCGCCTCCAGCGACGACAGCTTGACGAGATGCCTGACGCCGGCTTCCTTGCACAGGTCGGCGAACTGCATTTCGATCTCTTCCTGCTCCTCGAAGTTCGGCAGTATCAGCCCGGCGGTGTTGCAGCCTTCCAGCGCCTTGCGCACGACGTCGGCATCGCCGGCGTCGCCGACGAACAGCTCCACGCCGGCGTCCCGCAAGGCCGCTGCCTTTTGCGCGTCGCGCACCAGCGCCCGGAACGGTACGCCCATCTCGATCAAAGCGGCAGCCGTTGCGCCGCCGGTCTTGCCGGTTACGCCCGTCAGCAAAATCATGTCCCTTCTCCTCGTGGATTTTCAGGTTGGTATTATCACCGCGAGCGGCACTGGCGACCCGCCGGAGCGGGCAAGTCTACTGGAAACGTGGAACAGGGGTCGAACCGAGCTTTTCCGCAGAGTGGTTGATTGCGGTTCGACCCCCATTAGCCGGTTCTGTAGAATCTGGTCAAACGCTCAGAACGATAGCCAGTGTTTCAGGAACTCCTCTTATGAACAGCAATGGAAACGGCGTCAGCGCCCCGGTTAGCGCCCCGGTTAGCGTAGTTGTGATCGGCGCCGAGAATCTCGACACCTCGCTCGAATTTTATGCGGGAATCGTGGGGCTCGAGGTGGCCGAGACCCGGACGTGGCAAGGGCCTGAGTTCGAGCGTTACTGGCGCGTGCCCGCGGGCACCACGGCACGCTGCGCATTCCTCGAACACGGCGCCGATCCCGTCGGTCGCATTCAGCTCATGGAATTCGATGCACCCGATCGAAAGCTCGTCAGACCGCCGGAAGTACGCCGCGCCACGGGGCTGTTCAATCTGAATTTCTACAGCAGCGACATTGCGAGAGATTACGAGCAGCTCAAATCGCAGGGATTTAATTTCTGGAGCGAGCCGGCCCGCAACAATTTTGGTCCGGCCGTGGGTGAAACGCTGGAAGTGGCTTTCGGTGCGCCGGACGGTGTCGTCATCAACATGATTCAATTGATGACGGAAGATCCGAAAACGGTGATCGGGCATATCCTCGGCTTCATCGCCGAATATGGCCGGACGCCGACCGGCTTTACGTCGGTCGTCACGACGGCGCACAGCGTACTCGACATGGAGAAGGCACTTGCCTTCTATTACGGGCCGCTGCACATGTCGTTATTCATCGAATCCATACTCGAGGGAGCGGAAACGAATCGCGCCCTGGGCCTGCCCGAGGACGCGCGGACCCGTAGCGTGATAACCCAGGGCGCTCACGAGTACGGCAAGATTGCCCTGGCGACGCCGATCAATTACGAGGTTCCCAACCTGGTGCCCGATGCCGTGCCGCCTAATATCGGTTACCTGGCCCAGTCCTTTCAGATTGGTGATCTCGACGAGATGGCCAGTGCGTGCGCCGCTGTTGGCGCGGAAGAATTTTCGGCGCCGATGGAAATCGATCTGCCGGGCCGCGGCAAGTGCGCGTCAATGGTCGTCCGCAACCCGGGCAGTGGCGCGCTGCAGGAATTATTTCAGGTTATTTAGTCTCGCCGATGACATCATCCGGCGTCTCGCAGCCGTCGCCGACCCGGTATTCGGGGTTGCGGGAGTGGGGTTCCCGGGTTTCGGCGGTATGCTACCGGTGGATTCGGCCAGCCCGATCGGAGCGAGACCTTGATATTTGTTAAAGGCCCTGGCGCCATAAAGCCATAGAATCATGGCCTTCGGTGTGCTCTATCCACTGGCACGTCGTCCGGGCCCCGTAACGCATGGGCATCGATGACTGCTGATGAGCAGCACAATCGCGCCTGCATGAGGAGGGTAATGTGAATTTTTCGATGATACTTTGGGGCATGCCCCAAGCGATGAGGGTCATGGCTCGCATCTACCCCGAGTTTGCGGAGCGCCTGAAAGAGAGGAACCTTGTCGCGCAGTTCAGATTACGGGACAAACCGGTAGGCCGCTGGATAAAGCTGGAAAACGGCAAAATAAGCTCGAAGAAGGGGATTCACGAAAACCCGGATTTGACCATCTTTTTTAAGAACAAAGCCATTGCGGAAGAGTTCCTGACGCCGCCTTTCGACCAACTGGTGCGCATCGATGCCGCGAAGAATTTCAAGATCGGCCTGGAAGGACCGGATGAATTAGCGGTCTGGTTCATGTCCACGCTGACCCGCATGGAAACGATGACCTGGAAGAGCGGGACCGACATGGGTAATGGTGTCAAGCGCTACACCAACGGCACCAACGGCGGGCCGCTCTTCGTCTATGTCAAGGACGACAAGATTATCAGAATTACGCCCTTGGATTTCGATGATGATGATGCGCAGCCATGGTCGATTAAGGCCAGAGGCAAAACATTTACACCACCGCGCAAAACGACTCTGGCCGCTCACGGTATGTGTCAGAAGTCCATGGTGTATTCGAAAGAACGCATCCTGTATCCCATGAAGCGGGTGGATTTCGATCCGGACGGTGAGCGCAATATTCAGAATCGCGGCAAATCGGAATTTGTGCGCATCAGTTGGGAAGAAGCGCTCGACATCGTTTCCAAAGAAATCAAGCGTTGTAAGTCGGTGGGTCCCGGCGCTATCTGTGTCGCTAATGGTTCGCACCATCAGTGGGGTAACCTCGGTCACTACCTGAGTGCCTTTAATCGCTTCTGGAACCTGGTCGGTGTGACCAAGCTGGTCCACAACCCCGACAGTTGGGAAGGGTGGTACTGGGGCGCGATGCACCACTGGGGCAACAGCATGCGTCTTGGCGCCGCGGAGCCCTACGGCACGGTTGAAGACTGCCTGCAGGAAGCGGAGATGATTGTCTTCTGGTCCAGTGATCCCGATGCGACCTACGGGTTCGACGGGACCCGACGGCGTGCCTGGGCCAAGGAGCTGGGCATAAAGATGGTGCACATCGACCCGTTCATGAATCATACGGCAGCCCATCTGGGCGGCAAATGGATTTCGCCCAAGCCGGGCACTGATGCGGCATTCGCCCAGGCGCTTTGCCATGTCTGGATTACCGAGGATCTCTATGACAAGGAATTCGTGGAAAAACGCACCACGGGATTCGATGAGTGGAAAGCGTATGTCATGGGCGAGACAGACGGCACACCGAAGACTCCCGAGTGGCAGGAAGCCGAAACCGGCGTACCCGCGCGTGATGTCAGAGCACTGGCCAGAGAATGGGGCAAGAAGAAAACTTATCTCGGCGCAGGCAGCTGGGGCAGTGGTGTCGGCGGTGCCTGTCGCGGGCCGATGGGTGTGCAATGGGCGCGCATGATGACCATTCTGGGTGCGATGCAGGGACTCGGCAGCCCCGGCTCCAATTTCGGGAATCTGCAATTCGGCACGCCGCTGGACTTTAATTTCTATTTTCCCGGCTATGCCGAAGGCAGTATGTCCGGCGATCTCCAGTACAGCGCCAACGCGGCTAACAACTACCAGCGCATGCCGCACATCGTGACCATGAGTTCGGTCAAACAGGCGATTCCCCGGATGTACCTGCCCGAGGCGATCATGCACGGGAAAGCGATGGGCTACCTGACCGATGTGGCTTCGGTGCAAGGCCAGTTCTTCCCGTTCGGCTATCCGTCGCCGGGGCACGCGCTGGTCGAAATGATTTACAAGTACGGCAGCGCTTCTTTCGGCACCATGGTCAACGCGAACCGCTGGGTGCAGATGTATCAACATGAAAACCTGAAATTTGTCGTGAATCAGTCAGTCTGGAACGAGGGCGAAACGAGATTCTCCGATGTTATTTTGCCCGCGTGTACGGTATTTGAGCGCTGGGATATCAGTGAAGAACTGAATGTCGGCGCCGGTTACGTGCATCACATGTATTCAATGTGTAATCACCGCGTGATTAATATGCAGCACAAAGCCATCGAGCCACTGGGCGAGTCCAAATCTGATTACGATATCTTCCTTGCCATCGCAGAAAAGCTCGACCTGGGGGCGGTGTATTCGGAAGGTGGTAACACGGAGCTCGACTGGTGCAAGCGCGTGTTCGATTCGTCCGATGTATCCAAACATATCTCCTGGCGAAAATTTCTGAAGAAGGGCTACTTCGTCGTGCCGCCGGAACCGGAAGCGTCACGGGCACCCACCGCATACAAGTGGTTCTACGAGGGCCGGAAAAAAGATGTGCCCGAGCCGTATCCGCTGCCGTCAGATTACGTGGGAAATTATGGCGAGGGTCTGCAAACGCCATCGGGTAAATATGAGTTTGTTCCCACGACGCTCGGCCAGTTCGATGATCCGGAGCGGCCGGCGTTGAACATGTACATGCCGACCTACGAAGATCCGCAGAAACACGCAGAGCTGGCGGGATATCCGTTGCAATTGCTCTCGTCGCACTCGCGCTACCCGTTTCACGTTATGGGTGATGATGAGGGCTCCTCGCTCCGCGACATCCGGGAACATCGCGTTAAGGTGGATGGCCATTATTTCCTCGTGGCCAGGGTGAGCCGGCAGGATGCTGAGGCCAGAGGGATTCAGGACGATGACCTGATTCGCCTGTGGAATAACCGGGGCTCGATCGTCTGCGCGGCACAGGTGACCGATCGGTTGCGACCGGGCACCGTGAGTGTCTCGACCGGATCGGCCGAGTACCGGCCGGCGGGTGAACCGGGTAAATCGACCGACCTGGGTGGCTGCGTCAACCTGCTCAATCCCAGTAAATCCATAACCCCGAAATCACACGGTATCAAACCGAATACAACGCTGATCGAGTTCGAGAAATGGACCGGCGTTGATACCTGGCAACCCGCGGAGGCAGTGTAATGACCAGGAAATGGAATTTAATCGTCGATGTTGAGCGTTGCGATAACTGCCGTATCTGCTTCCTGGCAACGAAAGACGAGCATATCGGTAACGACTTCCCGGGCTATGCGGCGCCACAACCGCCCCAGGGGCATAACTGGATTGAGATCGAGCGCAATGAGCGTGGCACCTATCCCATCGTCGACGCGCACTTCATGCCCGTCATGTGTAATCACTGCGATGATGCGCCCTGCATGAAAGCCGCAAAAGATGGTGCGGTCAAAAAGCGTGCGGACGGCATCGTTATCATCGACCCGGAAAAAGCCAAAGGACAGAAAGCGATCGTGGATGCCTGCCCGTATGGTGCGATTTCCTGGAACGAGGAGCTGCAGCTTCCGCAGGCATGGATATTCGATGCGCATCTGCTGGATGATGGTTGGAAACAACCTCGTGCAGAGCAATCTTGTCCGACGGACGTGTTCAGGTCGGTCAAGATCGAAGATCGGGAAATGCAGCGGATCGTCGATGCAGAGGGGCTGGAAGTCTTACAGCCGGAACTCGGAACCAAGCCCCGCGTGTATTACAAGAACCTGCATTTAATGACCCGGTGTTTTGTTGGCGGATCCGTGGTGGCCAATGTAGAAGGCGTCGAAGAGTGCGCCGAAGGCGCTGAAGTCATACTCAAACGTGATGGCAGCGAGGTAGCGCGGGCGACAACGGATACTTTCGGCGAATTCAAGATCGACAAACTTGAGAAGAACAGCGGCGGATATGAGTTGGAAGTGAATTCGGACTCATCGGGCAGCTTCTCGACGGCGTTCGATCTCGGCGATGAAAGTCTCTATCTTGGCGAAATGATACTCGCGGTCTGACCCCAATTACGCCAGGGGTGGACTCATTCTATTCGGCATCCTGGTCTGATGGCGCATCGACTGCCGGCGTCCGTGCTTCCGCTGCGCAATCGTGATCCGGCGGCAAACCCTCGGCACGCAGGTCGGCAATTTCCTCGCGCGCGAATTCAAGGTCAGTGCGGAACTCTTCGTTCGCATGTAGGCGTGCGACGAGTGTTGCACCGACGACGCGGCCTTGGGTCACATCACTTTGCCAGTGCAGGTTGCACACTGCCCGGCTCTGCCCAAACTCCCAGCCGCGGGCGAGCACGGCATCGGTTCGGTCGGGTGCGATCTCGGCGAGGATCAGCGCCCACACCCAACCCGCGGTCGTGTGGCCGGACGGATATGAACCGTCGCGTCCTACGGTTTCTTCGCTGCCGGGCACACAGATTGGCTGCTCGTTGACGAGGAACGGACGCTTCCGCTGATAAAACCTTTTTGTCGGCGTGACGGCCGCACCGACATCAGCCCCGCTGCGGCGTAAGAGGGCAGACAAGCGCGGCGTATCCTTTGCCGAGATCGACAGGCCCAGCGCGCAGGAAAACGCCGCGCCCGGGTCCGGGATGGCATCCTGCGCCGCAAGCTCCCACCGTGCCGTACCGCGCAGAGCCAGAGTTTTCCGGTTGAGCTCCTCGTCGAGAGCCAATGCCGTCGAACCCGGTGCCGGGGGTGGAGGCAGCAGGGCGGTGCTGTCCGGATACTCGTCTGCGGCCAGGTAACCCGCCGGCCTTGCAGCGTTGCGCGTGGGACTCGCGCCGGACGTCGTATCCTGAGCCAGGCAGGCGCCTGCCAGGAGTAGCGATGAGAGTATGCAGCTTGCCGCACGCAGCAGCGTCGAATTCAGGAGTTCTGCTTGCATCAAAGTCACTGCCCCCGGAAAAATCATGAAACGACTGCAGAGGAACTGAAGGCCACTTATGTGCACTGCTACGGATTCGGCGAGCTGATCGAGAAGCGCCGAACCGGCCAGGCATCAAACCCCGCTACGTTCTTGAGTTATCACCGGCACCGTCGTATGGAACCTAAGCCGAAGCAGCCCGCATCCATTTCACCAGGCTACCGAAGCGCAGCAGCAACCAGACAACGATCATCACGAGGATCGTACCGGTGTAGTTGATCAGCGGGATTCGGGGCAGGCCAACTGCCGTTTCAGGAAATGTCATATAAAACGTGGCCATGATAGTGATCAGCGGCAGCGCGATCAAAAGTTTGCCTCTGCGGCTCAGGCCGAGACCATGCATCTGGGTAATCAGGAACAGGGTCACTCCACCGAAGAAAAACATCGACCAGGGCCCGTTCTGCCCTTGCTGCATGATGTAGTAGGCGACCAGGGCACCGTGGACTACAAACAATAGTTCCAGTGACATGGTCCACCACCGGTTTACGTGAAAGCGCGTAAAAAAGAGGCTGCTCTGTAAAAACAGCAGAAACATGTATGACAATCCTGCCAGATGACCCTGCGTCAGCTCGACCGGGTGATACCAGAAGGTGTAGATGATCGCCCACGAAAAATAATAGCCGTGATAGCGGCGCACGACGTCACCGGCTTCATACATAAACTTGAATTTCTTGCCGAACACGAGTCCGCGACGCCGGTTCTCCATCAGCATAATCGCGAACAACATGATGACGACGGATCCCAACGAGGTCGCCTCATGCGTGTCCTGTGCCAGACCGTCGTAGAAAAATTTGGTCTGCACGATATGCAGCAGAATGAAAACTGCGTTAACGGCGATGGCCCAGAGATTGAACGCATGCAGTCCGAAGACATAACGCGGCCGTTCGCTGCGTCCACGCGAAATCAGGAACCACATCGCGATCCAGTGCAGACTGAACGGCAACCAGGCCGACAGCCGCGTGATTGCCGTAGGCTCATGCAACTGCCAGAAGTACCACATATCGCCGCGATCCGGCTCCAGCACCAACCCCTCGCTGTACGGACCCATCGCAAGAACGATGCCCATTAGCCCCGCGCAGCCCAGCAACCCCCACCAATGCCGGTAGGGCAGGACGTGCTCCTCGTTTTCAGTCAGTTGCTGTGCCATGTTGATGCCTGACAGGCGGCGCGCTGAGATAGCCGCCCTGTCGCTTCGTTAATACTAATGATATTCGCATTTATCAGCCAGCCGGATCAACGCACCGGACAGTAATGGTGCCGATCGAACGGGTCGCGGTCGGTGGAGAAAATAAAACATTCAGGGCGCATACTCAACCGCCGCAACCGTCTGCAGGTAGACAAAGATCGCGGCCAGGTCGGCATCCGTCATATTCCCGAAGTAGGTCCACGGCATGAGGTTGAGTTCCTCAGCGGCCGGACCTGCCTCGCGTCTGAACAAGGCGACGAATTCGTCCTGGCCCATGTTGCCCAGGCCGGAAGGGTGCGTCGTCAGGTTAGTCGAGTACAGCAGGCCGTGTCGGCCCTGAAATGCCACGCCGCCGGCAAACTCGAACCCTTCAATGGGTTGGCGGCTGCGAGCGTCCCGCGGCGAATGACAAAAAGCGCAGCGCGCCACAGTGGCCAGGTATTGCCCATAGACAGCAGGGTCCGATTCATCCGGATGGTTTACCGGTCCTTCGAGCGGCCGAGGCAACAAACGAATCAACCAGTTGACCGGAAAGTTCACCCTGGTTTCAGGCAGCCGGTTGGCCACCGGTTCCAGCGTGCGCACATAAGTCAGCACCGCACGCGCATCCTCGTCGGACAGGTGGCGATAGATAAAAGCGGGCATAATCGGAAACAGCGCATCGCCATCGCGATCGATGCCTTCTCGCATCGCACGCAGCACTTCACCGTCGCTCCAGGCGCCGATACCCGTGGCATGCGGTGTGATATTGCGAAAGCATATCGTGCCCGGCAGGCCGCCGGCCTCGGCAAGCCCGGGCAACGGTTTGCCGGGTTCCATACAGACGCGACCGCCCCCAAACGGCGGCACGGGCGGTGCCCCAAACAGCGAGAAGTCGCGTTCCGAGTGGCATACCGGACAACCGAGTACCGCGTTAAACAGATACTCGCCACGCGCCAGCCGGCCGGGGGTGAATTCGACCGTCTCAGCCGACGGCGGCGCTGACCGGGGCAGCCACGAGAAAAACACGGTGATTGCCAGCATGCCGACGAGTAATATCAAAACGACAATGACGAGAAATTTCTTCATGGCTGGCCTTATTATAGGGTGCCGGAACAGGTATCGGGTCTGTTTTCCCGGCCGATCGCCGTGTAAGCTAAAAGCCATTAGCCGAAAAAAATAAATCCCGTACGTTTCAGATTTCAGCAAGGGAGAATTCCACATGGCAAGTAATCCAGACGGGCCGAACAGTGGCCGCACATCCCGCCGAAACTTTATCGCCGCAACGGGCCTGGCGGCCGCGTCCGCGCCTTTTTATGCGCGCGGCGCGGCCAGTCCGTCCGGCAACGGGCGCGAATGTGTCGACGAAAGCGAGCGGGCAAGACGCATAGCAGCCGCACCCAAGGCCCCCTTCGACAGCATTCGCGATTATATGGCTGCACTGGACGCGCATGGCCTGTTGTTGCGGGTTCCTGAAATCGATCAGGATGAATATCAAATGACCGCGCTGATGTTTCGGGCGACCGACGAGTACGGGTTTTTTGAATCCCCCGCATTCTTATATGACAAAGTCAAAATTGATGGCGAGTGGATTAATGGCCCTGTGGTCGGAAACTTTCAGGGTCACGTCAACACGGACTGCATCACATTTGGCCTCGAGCCCGATCCGCATGACATCAAAGTCAGCTATCGCCGTGCCAAGGCGCATATGAATAAACTTCTGGATTCCACCGACGATGGTCGCTGGCCGCAGATTGCACCCGTGGAAGTGGCCCGCGACGATGCGCCCTGCAAGGAAGTCACCCTGACTGGCGACGAATGCGACCTGAACAAGTTTGCCTTCGTGAAAACCAATCCCGGAGACGCCGGACGCTACGTTAACACCGGTTCGGTCTTTACATCCGACCCGGAACTCGGCAACAACTTCGGAACCTATCGCTGCGAAATCACGGGGCCGCGCACGCTGCGCATTAATTCCGAAAAAAACCACGCGGGCTATAAGATGCTGCTGGCTGCCCGTGAGCGCGGCGAGAAGATCGGCCATGTTTCTATTGCGGTCGGCCAGGACCCGATTATCTGGTTGCTGAGTGGCGCACCGCTGGCGCGTCAGCGTGGTGACGGTGCCGTGGACGAGCTGGCGATAGCCGGCGGCATGCGTGGCAAGGCTCTGGAGGTCGTCAGGTCGGATACCAGCGACATGCTCGTGCCGGCCCATGCAGAGATGATCATCGAAGGCGAAGTCCCCCTCGATGAGCCGATGCAAGAAGAAGGGCCTTTCGGTGAGATGTTCGGCTACGTGGGGCCGCAAAAGGAAGCCGTGTTCTGGATGAACGTGACCCGGATTACCCATCGACGTGACCCATGGCTGATGAACAGTTTCACCGGCATGCAACGTGGTTACACGACATCACCCGTTGAAGTTCTTTACGAACGAATAATGCGTCGCTCGATTCCGAACCTGATCGACTTTCACTACCCCCAGGACATGATGGGTGTCTCGTTTGTCAGCATAGACAAAACAGCACCGGGCCAGGGCCTCGAGGCCGGCCGCATCGTCGCCAACCGGGTGAGCATCTGTAAGGTCGTTGTGGTCGTCGATCAAGACTTGGATGTCCTGGACCGTACCCAGATGCTGTTCGCCATGGGTTCGCGCTGGCAGCCGGATCCTGCGACTGAAATTATTTCCAAGGGGCGTGGCAACATCACTGACCCGAGTTCGATCGTGCAGGGCGAGACCAGCAAAATAATCATAGATGCGACGATGCAGTGGCCCGAGGAAGGCGGCCCAGAAACCTATGCGAAACGCAACCGCGTCGTGCTGGAGGAACTGGCGCCTGATGCCTTGGCTCAGGTCGACGCACGTTTCGGCGCGGCGCTTAGAGACTGGGGCAGGAGCTGATGAATTGGCGCCACTGCGAGGAGTCGGATATTAATATATCTACCGTGCGCATCTTTAAAACCGAAACGGAGCACCCCCGATGTTGAAGTTACCTGGCCGCATCACGCCTCAGAAACCCGCAAGGTCACTGGATCGTACCCAATTCGATGCATGGAAGTCTCTCGGGGGCCGGGAGAAAATCGCGGCGCTCATCGTGATGTGTGTGGCGTTGGGATCACCGCCGGTTCACGCCGCCGACTTTGTTCTGATCCATGCGGGCGAGTTGCTGGCGGTTCCCGGCCAGGCGCCGCTGTCGAAAAAAACCATCGTGGTGTCAGAAGGGCGCATCGTGGAAATACGCGATGGCTATGTGGATATCGACGGGCTGGAGCTGAGTGACGGTCAGACCGCCGAGACCATCGATCTCCGTGACAAATTCGTACTACCCGGATTGATGGATGCGCATATTCATTTGATGTGGTCGGGCAGAGACCGTCCGCCAAAGAAACAGGGTGGAGGGTACGGCGGACAACCGCCGTTGAGCAGCGAGGATCTGACGCTGTGGACGTTGCGTCACGCCAGGACTGCGTTAGCCTCGGGGTTTACGACGGTGCGCGAACTGGCCTCGGAGCCTGCCGTCATGTTTGCCGTGCGGGACTGGATCAATGGTGGCAAATTTATTGGCCCGAGGATCCTGGCTGCGGGCCAACCCATCACCGCCGCCGGCGGACATGGTGACAACGTCTTGGTCGGTGAAGATCCCGATAGTCTCGGCGCGTCGGGGATGTGTGACGGGCTCGAGAGTTGTCGCCGCGCGGTACGAATGCAGCACAAGCGCGGATCGGACGTGATCAAGATGATGTCCACGGGCGGGTGGGCCGATCATACCGGCACCGAGCAGCTGTTTTTCTATGACGAAATGGAAGCGACGGTTAACGCGGCGCATCAGTTGGGCATGGCGGTTACGACTCACGCCTATGCCGGAGACGCGATCGCCGATGCGGTGCGGGCGGGAGTCGATTCTGTCGAGCATGGCCTGGCCGTTACGGATGCCACGCTGAAGGAAATGAAGAAGAAGAACATCTACCTCGTGCCGACCCTGTCCATAGCGCAACGGAAAGGTGCTGAGATCACGTTGTATCGCGACAAATACCGCGCGTTCGAGCGGGCGATGGACATCGGCACGCCGATCGCCTTTGGCACGGACGTCGGCGGCATTCCTCATCGCTACGCCGCCAGGGAATTTTCTCACATGGTGAAATTGGGCATGAGTCCGGAGGCAGCCATCGTGTCGGCGACGATCAACACGGCAAAGCTATTCAGGCTGGAAAGCGAGATCGGAACCATCGAGCCGGGCAAGCTGGCCGATATCATTGCCGTGAATGGCAACCCGCTCGAAGATGTCGAGACCTTGCAGGACGTAACATTCGTTATGAAGAGTGGTCGAGTGGCCAAGCAGGGCGGCGTTATAAAGGATATCTTTCTGGAGTAGATCGAGAGGAAGATGGGTTGCTGCTGCGCTACTCGCGCCGCCCGAAAAAGGTGTCGGGTCAAAGTGGTTGGCCGAAAAAACAAACCTGGTACCTTTTCTCGAACGGTATCCTTAGCTTTGCAGGTGACGACACAATGGACAGAGACATGGCAGTAAAAATGGCCCAGGAGGCCATCAAGGCGCAAAATAAACAGTTGGTTGACGCCGTGCTGAGAATCAAGGCGGAGCGCGAACGGGCGCCAGCCGCGGAAAAATCGATCGAGGACCTTCCGCTGATCGGCGTGACCTGCTCGACCGGGTGGGAGTGTTATGCCATTGTCGAGGAACTCACCAAAACCCGTAACTTCCGGGTGCGGGCGACGTATCGCACGCCCGGGACGCAGGCTGCCCAGCGGCTGGCGGACTTGCTGCAGGAGACCGAGAAAACCCATGCCGGTCTGCTGAGTTTGCAATCCGGTATCGACATGTACTCGGAAGAGACCCTGACCAAGGCCTTCGCCGATTGCGACGGCGTGGTTCTGTATGTGACGGCAAATTCAGCCAAGGCGGGGAAGATCAGTAATCACGGCAACGATCCTGAAGGTGGGCGCGCAGCGGTCATGCGGCAGGTGATGGCGATGATTGGGGCGATCAGGGCCAACCCTTCCATCAAGCATGCCGTGACGCTGGTGTTCCCGCGCGATAAGGTTCGCGGAATCGTCGATGCCGCACCGGAAGCGCCCTGGTGGGTCCAGCAACGGCTCAGGGTATCGGATTTCCTGCGTATGGCCGGTGTCAACGTCACCTGTATCCACCGGCCCTCCTACTACTTCAACATGCACCGGGTGGACTACACGGCGAAGGCAGACTTTCGCGGTGATACGGCGCTGTCGAGGACGCTGATCAAGGAGAACACCGTTCCGGGCATCATGGAGCCGGACTATATGGTGAATTGGGTCGATGTGCGCGATGTCGGTAAATGGGTCGGTACCGTCTTCGAGTATCCGGAAGTCTTCTCCGATGTGGATTTTTGCATCGCCTCGTGTGCCCTCACCGGTAACCAGCGGGTCGAAGTGTGCAAGAAGATAAACAAGCACGGCACCCCCTTTAAATATAAGCAATTTCCCAAGTTGATAATGAAAACCATCGCGTTGTTCAACGAGGAGGTGGTCTACCCGCTCAGATACACGCAGTGGTATAACGATGAGGGCAATGCCTACGACTTTTCCTGCAATGAAGATCTGGCAGACCTGGAAAGAATTCATCCTCTGTGGACTTTCGAGAAAAAGTTAATTGACTGGGGGATTGACGAGATCAAACCTGGTAAATAGCGCCGACGCCTTTCCCGAATCATCGGCTCGAGAGACAGGTAAACTGCCGCCGGAATCGGCGACTAAACAGCGCCGGAGCTGCGACTCAGCTGCTGCGGCTCGCCACCACCCGACGCGACCGCCAATTCGTTTTGTAGCTGTTTGCGCATTTTGCGATAGAAAACATGTGCCGCATCACTTGGCAGGAGCTTGTCGTCCTGGGCGTCGTCCACGTTCGCCGGTGACTGCGTCGCCAGGATGGCCATGTCTTCGTGGAAGACCATAAATTGGGTGAACCGGTTCCACAGTGCCATCAAAGGCCTGTAGCCCCGGCGATTCTTATTGTGGTACAGGCGGCAATAAACTTCGGTCCGCTTGTCGTCCACCGGCGCAAATGCCGTGGACATTCCGTATGCGACACTCAGATTCTGGGTCCAGACATTGGGGTAAGTGAGATCGATATAGTGTCGAATCTTCCCGTCCTTCATCAGGTTGGACCGGAAGCCACCTTCGATCGGATGCACCTCGACACGCGTAATCGGATCACGCATGACCAGACCGAGGGTTCTCTTGTGCACGAAGCCAATATGACTGTGATCGATAACCCCTTCTACGCAGCGCGTGTAGTGTGTCGGCCAGTGCTGAATGCACTCCTCGAAGCACGTCGCATCTGTCGCTACGGGTTGCACCGGCGGCGGCGGAAGCTCATCGGTGGCCATCGCCGGGCCGCGCCAGAGCCAGACATACTCCTGGCTTTCCCGAACCTGCAGTGAACGGGCGCGAAAATGATCCGGGATGTGCCACGAGTCTTCCACGGGCACCTCCACGCATCGGCCGTCCCCGGTGAACCGAATCCCGTGGTACGGACAGGCCAGGATGCCGTCTTTGATACAGCCCTGGCTCAGCGCGGCACCCCGGTGCGGGCAGCGATCTTCGAGGCAGACGACGTCCCCGTGGGCGTCCCGCCAGAATACGAGCGGTGTGCTGAAGCGCGTCTTACCCACCGGGCGTTTCTTCAGCTCGCGCGAGCTGAGTACTACATACCAATGTCCGCTGGAGATCGTCATGCTGCCGCTATCTTGGCGCGTCGCGTAGGTGCTTTGCAAGAGTACAATGCCCTGTCCTTATTTTTGTGTGCTCTTTGGAAATTTCGGAATTCCAAAATTTATCACAGGCAGCCCATTTCGAGCTGCCGTCCAATGTCGATCATGACATCGTCGGTGGCACGCTGAAAGGCGGCGACAATGTCGGAAAGCTTTTCCTGGTCGGCAGGTGCTGTCGCACTGGTACTCACTGCCGTATGACCAGGGCCGCAACTCAAATGGCCCGCTAATTTGACGTGTACCCGCGGTGGCGTGCCGTTGGCCGTGACCACAGCGAAAAACTCCCGCAGTTCCAGTTCCAGCAGCCAGTCGTCGCGCCTGACCGGGGAGCCGCTGCTGATTCGATCAAAACGCCCGCTGCTTTCCAAGGACAGGCGCACGAGTGCCGACATGACTTCCGGCAGGTAATCGGGCCACCGGGCGCCGGCATAGTGATTCAGCCGCGCACCGGGTCCCCTGACCAGGATACGATCCGTGTCGAGGCCGGGCACGGTCCGTACCACAATGATCAGGTCGACGGGCGGTTTCATCTGCGCTTCGCCAAGCTGCAGAGGGATCGCGTCCAGCCAGTAGATGTGATCGGCCGGCTCATCCGAAGTCAACATTCCGCTGCAGCCGCCCATCGTTCCGGCGCAGACCATCGCCAACAGCAGTTCGCCGCGCACCCTCATTGTGCCACCACGACCGGCTCGAGCCTCGGCTTGTAGATGAGTCGGGATGGGTTACTGCTCAATTCGGCGCTGAGTTTTTGCAGTGCGCGCATTGCCCCGCGAGTGTCGGCCACTAACGCTGCCGCTTCTCCCACGCCACCGGCCAGGAAGCTGTCGATGGCGGCCTCGTTGTCTACCATCCATCGCTCCAGTCGTCCGGTTGCATTCACGAGGTTTTCCGTAGATTGCCGCAGATTTTCTGCGGTCGCGAGTAACTCCGGCCCGGCTCCCGCGGTGACGTCGCGCAGTTGTTCGAGCGTGTCCTGCAAGGTGGCCAGCGTTTCACTGATGCGCGCGGGTATGGCGGCCAGTTCCCCGCGCTGCTCTGCCAGTGCACCGCTGAGTTGCTCGAGGTTCTCCAGAATTTGCGTCACGGACCTGCGGTTCTTTTCGTCCAGCACCGCACCTGCGTCTTCCAGCAGCGTGGCGAGCCGTTCCACCACATCGGGGCCTGCACTCAGCAGCGCGGCGATGCCCGAGTCTCGCGTCGGCAGTACCGGGTAGGACCTGCCGGCCGTCGCCACCAGGGGGCCATGCTCGCCCGGGTCCGCGGCGAGGTCGATGAACGCTACCCCGGTGATCCCCTGGTATGCCAGGCCTGCGTAGGTACCGCTGTCCACATGCGTGGATCGCGCGATGTCGATCTCGACCTCCACTACCATGCCGCCGGCTTCGGCCAGAACGATGGCGTTGACCGACCCAACATCCACGCCCAGGTAACGCACGGGGCTGCCTTCGGTCAGTCCGTTGACTTCCCTGTCGAACACGACGTTGTATCGGGATGTGGGCACCGCTTGCCCGGCGCCGCCCAGCCAGAACCCGACGGCAAGCAGTACGACAGTACCGAGCAAGATAAAAGCGCCTACTGCAAGGTAATTAATGCGTTCGTCCATCGGGTTGCTCCTTCTGTCGTGCCCGGAGGGCACGCGGGTCGTTAAAGTAACGCTGAATCCAGGGATGCGGCGACCGCACGATTTCATCCAGGCTGCCGACCACGACTTTCTTGTCCACCAACACGGCCACGCGATCGCAGATCCCAAACAGCGTGTCCATGTCGTGAGTCACCATGACAATCGTGAGATTCAGGCTGGATTGCAGATAAGTGACCAGCCTGTCGAATCTGGTGGCGCCGATGGGATCGAGGCCCGCGGTCGGCTCGTCCAGGAACAGTATGTCCGGCTCCAGTGCCAGGGCCCGCGCCAGGGCAGCGCGTTTGATCATTCCCCCCGACAATTCGGACGGGTATTTGTCCAGCGCGCTGACCGGCAGACCGGTCATCCGGACCTTCAGCTCCGCAAGTTCACAACGAGTCGCGACCGGCATGTCCGAATGCAAGGCGATGGGCAACTCCACGTTCTGCCGTACCGTCAACGCAGAGAACAGGGCGCCGTTCTGGAACAACACCCCCCAGCGCTGCTGCAGGCCGGGCTGGATCGAGTACACGTCGCGCCCGAGCACCCGTATCTCCCCGGCCTGGGGCCGGCGCAGGCCTAGCATGCTGCGCATGAGCACCGATTTTCCGGTGCCCGACCCCCCGACAATTCCGAGGACTTCGCCGGGCATGACCTCCAGGCACAGCTGATCGTGAATCCGTTGCGTGCCGAACTCGTTGACCAGGTTACGTACGGAAATGACGGGTTCCATTCAAATTCCCATGCGGACAAAAATAATCGTGAACACCGCATCCGCCGCGATGATCAAAGCGATCGCCTGGACGACCGCCACCGTCGTCAGTCTGCCGAGTTGTTCCGCGGAAGATGTGACCTGCAGTCCGCGCAGCGTGCCGACGGCACCGATCAGGAATGCGAACACCGGCGCCTTGACCAGACCGACGAAAAAAGTCGTCAGATCGGCGCTGTCGACCGCGCGATCAAAAAACTGTACGGCGGGCATATCCAGCACGGTCATGCAGAGAATCAGCCCGCCGGCGAGCCCAGCGAGGTCGGCGAAACCGGTCAGCAGTGGCAGGGCGATGATCAAGCCGAGGACCCGCGGTGCCACCAGCACCTGGTTCGGGTTGAGCCCCATCACGCGCAACGCATCCAGTTCCTCATTCAGCTTCATGACGCCCAGCGAGGCGGCGAAAGCGCTACCCGAACGCCCGGCCACCATGATGGCTGCCATGACGACCCCCATTTCCCGCAGAATGGAAATGGTGACCAGGTCTGCGACGAACACCTCGGCGCCGAACTTGGCGAGCTGGGTCGCGCCTTGATACGCCACGACCACACCCATGAGAAAACTGATCAAGATCACAATGGGAATCGCCTGCACGCCCGTCTGATAGACCTGCCGCACCGTTTCGCGGAAGGCAAGCCTGGACGGTTTGGTGACGCCCTGCAGGACAATCATTGCTATGAAGCCGATGTCTTGCAATCCCGACGCGGCGGATTTACCCAGCGACTCCAGTGCGCGTTTAATGCGCTGCTGTTCGACGTGGGGTACCTCCGCGTGCACGGTGGATACTGCGGAACGACGAACTGCGGTGATGCAAATGGAGAGGGGCGCCGTGTCATCCGGGGTGCCGCCCAGGGCGATGTCGTTGACCTCGACCGTGACATCCAGATTCGGGTTGGTAGCGAAATCAAGTGTCGCGCCCGGGATCAGCCAGAGCTCGGGGCCGACGATCTCGAACAGCGCCGCATCAGCTCCAGACAAGGATAACGTATTGGTGCCCAGCGCATCATCGGCGATCACGATATCGGCGACCTTAATGGCACTGGACGTATCGGTATTCTCCGGGAAGGTGGTAACGGCGTTGGCGAGGCTGACGGTCGGCGGCTCGTTGACATCGGTGATTGCAATCGACAAGGGCGCCGTATCGTCCGGCGTGGTGCCAACGGTGATGTCGTCGACCTCGACTGTGACCGTCAGGTTCGGCCTGGTCTCGAAGTCCAGGCCGGCACCGGCGACCAGGAGCAGCTTGGTACCGACGATCTCGAACAGCTCCGCATCGGCGCCGCTCAGGCTCAGGTCGTTCGTGCCCCGCCCATCGTCCGTAATGACGATATCGGCGACCTTAATCGTACTCGACGTGTCCTGGTCCTCGGGGAGGGTCGTCGTGGTATTGATGAGTGCCACGGT
>SMVA01419602.1_pt1 | contig 19707 bp, 24 predicted proteins | sample 2456451 | NCBI WGS metagenome assembly SMVA01 (sample SAMN11095933, study PRJNA526329) | marine sediment metagenome | biome: Marine sediment; feature: Surficial sediment; material: Deep marine sediment; isolation source: Hadal surficial sediment | place: Pacific Ocean | collected 2014-05 | depth... | reverse complement strand
CGGCTCGGGCTGCTCCGGCTCCGATTCCGGCAACGCGACATCTACCAACTCAGCCAGAGAATCGTCGGCCATCGCCAGGTCCATCTCGCGATCCAGCTCGGCCTGGTTGTTCGCGTCACCTCCACAGGCAGACGCCATGATAATCAGCGAAATCGCGGCTATTCTGGAGAAACTATTCCACATGTTGTTCATCGGACTCTCTCTCGGGTAGAGTGTTTTGCCACGGGATTTCGTTGCAACAGCCACAATATCGGGGTACGGTCCCGCACCGGAGCCCGCTGGCCTATAATGACCGGCATGCTGAACCGATCGAAGCGTGCAACGTTCGTGCCGGGCAGGCGCCGGCCTGCTGATATGGAACGCGGGGTGTGCCCTTGAATCAGCTCCGCAGCCTGCTTCCATACTATCGACCTTATCTCCGGGGAGTAATAGCAGGTCTCGCGCTCGTCGTGATCGGCAATGTGTTTACCATCGCTGGACCTTTTCTGCTCAAGCTGGCCATCGACGGAATCACCGTGTCGTTGTCCCGTGAAGTGATCCTGACGTACGCCCTGCTGATCGTCGCCGCCGCCGTACTGTCAGGTATCACGCGATTCGGAATGCGGCAGTTGCTTAACAGCATCAGTCGCAACATCGAGACGGATTTGCGTAACGACGTGTTCCGTCACCTCCTGCGTCTCTCACCGGAGTTCTACGACCGCTGGCGGACGGGGGACCTGATGAGCCGGGCGACCAACGATGTGCTCGCGGTACGGCAGGTGGCGGGTCCCGCGATCATGTACCTGGTGAACACAACCGCCGTCTCGGTGTTCGCCCTGGCACTCATGATGTGGATCAGCCCGACGCTCACAGCGATCGCAATGATTCCGATGGTCCTCATTCCCGTAGCAGTCGTCTGGTTCGGCAGCCGCATCCACTCGCGATTCGAACGGATTCAGGAACAGTTTTCGGAATTGAACAGCTTCGCGCAGGAGAATTTGTCGGGCATCCGCATAGTGCAAGCCTATGCCCGCGAGGATGACCAGGTGCGTCGGTTTGGCATTCGCAGCACCGAGTACATGGAGCGCAACCTGGACCTCGCCCGCATCTGGGGAGCCTTCTTCCCTGCCCTCCGTTTCCTGGGTGGCCTCGGTGCGGTGATCGTGCTGTGGCTTGGTGGCCGAGAGGTGATCGCGGGTCACATCACGCTCGGTGAGTTCGTCGCGTTCGGTTTATATCTCACGCTCCTCATGTGGCCGATGATCGCCGTAGGATGGGTGACGAACCTGTTCCAGCGGGGCGCCGCTTCGATGGGACGGATCAATGCGCTGCTCGCGACGGAACCGGCAATCGACGATGCGGCGGAAACCATAGACAGCCCCATCACCGGCGCCATTGAGTTTCGCAATGTCTGGTTTCGTTACCCGGAGACGGAACGCTGGGTACTCGAGGACGTGAACTTCATGATCGAACCGGGCGAGACCGTGGCCATCGTCGGTGCAACGGCGGGCGGAAAGTCGACGATCGTCCGGCTGATGGCTCGACTTTACGACGTCACGCGCGGGGAGATCCTCATCGATGGGATCGATGTCCGGAATCGGCGCCTGGAGTCGCTCCGGTCGGCGATTGCGACCGTTCCGCAGGAGCCTTTCCTGTTTTCGGACACCCTGCGCGAAAACCTGATTCTCGACGATACAGAATCCGACGACCGCCTGGCGAGAGCGATCGACGTAGCTCAATTGCGCACTACGCTCGACGAGATCCCCGGTGGACTGGACACGCTTCTCGGTGAGCGGGGCATCAATCTGTCGGGCGGTCAGAAACAGCGGGCAACCATCGCACGTGCTTTGCACCGTGACAGCCCGATACTCATCCTTGACGATTCCCTTTCTGCCGTCGACACGGTAACGGAAGAAGCGATTCTCGAAGGGTTGCGGGAGTTCATGGAGGGGCGGACATCCATCATCGTCTCGCACCGGGTCTCCGCCGTGGCCGGAGCTGACAAGATTCTTGTGCTGGATGAGGGTCACATCGTGGAAACGGGGAAGCACGCCGAGTTGCTCGCCGCCGGCGGCGTCTACGCTCGACTACTGGAAAGACAACTTCTGACCGAGGAACTTCAGGCCGGCTGAGCCAGGAAGTCTGTGGAAGAAGTGGGGCAAGCCGAGTCACACCACAGGGCCAGATTCGAGGCAGACGCGTCAAGGGTATAGGCGTGAGCTACGTCAAGACGATTCAACGCTACTAGATTCGATCGAACACCCAATCCGGTGTGAATTGTGTCGCCCATGCGGCCAGCATCGTGAACCGGCCACTGATCAGTAGCACGCCGACCAGGATGAGCAGCCCGCCACTCGCCCGCTCGACCCAGGGCAGGTACCGCTTGAACCGGTCAAAGGTGCCCAGGAACCAGGATACTGCAAGCGACGACGCCAGGAATGGCACAGCGAGGCCCAGCGAGTAGAAGCCGAGCAGTACGAGGCCGTCAGTCATCATCTCACGTGTGGCAGCAAACATCAGGATCCCGCCGAGAATAGGACCGATGCAGGGCGACCACCCGGCACCGAAAGTCACTCCGACGAGCGTAGATCCCAGATAGCCGAGCGGCTTGTTCTTGAGATGGATTCGCCATTCGCGCTGCAGGAACAGCCCTGGCCGAAGGCCGAGCAGATAGAGCCCGAACAGAATGATCACGCCGCCACCAACGCGCGCGATCCATAACTGGTATTCCCGGAACAAGCGGCCGACAAGGGTAGCCGAAGCGCCCAGCATGAGGAAAATCAGGCTGAATCCAAGAACGAAGAACAGGGAATGCGTGAACGCCGTTCGTCGCGCGGACGTGCCGCCTGATTGCAGGTCCTCGATTCCGATACCACTCACGAACGACAGATACGAAGGCACCAGCGGCAATACGCACGGGGACAAGAAACTCAATATCCCCGCGCTGAACGCGACGAGGACGCCGATTTCCAATTCGTTCACTGGCAGACCGGTGAGAGGGGTTCCTGCTCAGACGGCAATCGCCGTCTCCGTGTTGTCCGAAGGTAACGTCTCCAACCGCAACACAGGTTCCGGATCCGCACCGACTACGAGCCGCCACCGATCAACCGACCCGAAGATCGGCAGGTGAAGAGGCTCACGGCGATCACCCAGCCGACGCTGAAAACCAGCGACGACATTCATCACGCGGGCCTCCGGTACTGCGCCGTAGACTGTTACGCGCGGCGATTCTCCGCGGGTAAACTCGGCCGCGCAGACGCGGAATACGCCCTCCGACATCCGCCGCGTGAACAACACGAATTCCTGGGAGTCTTCAAGATCCGGAAGGGGTGGAAATACCCACACTTCGGATAATTCTTCAGGTGGGATGCTGCTGGCCAGCATGCGGAGCCGTCCGATAGTCTCCGGGGCGATCATTCCATGGCCGTTCAAGCTCTGGGCGGCGTTGCCGTTGTGCACCGTTCCTCCTGTAGCGAAGACACCAATTCGATGCCGCCGACGGGGCGGTGGACAGACGGGACGAAATCAATGTAGGAAGGTCGAGACACTGCGTACAGGGGTCGAGAAACTGGGGGAAGCCTGTTGGAGAATTGGGATGACCCGCGTTACGGGCCCCACAGCGCTCCAACGGGATTCTAGATTCTAGGAGATACTCTCCAACGCCGCGATCACGAGAGCCTCGGCCTCGGCAAGTGGCACATCGAGCAACACGCCTGCCGCCTTGACGTGTCCGCCACCTCCAAGCTCGCGGGCCACTGCGGCGACATCGGTGTCTCCCGAAGTGCGCAGTGACACCTTTGTCCGTCCATCGGGAAGCTCTCGCAGCAATACAGCGATTTCGATTCCTTCCAACCGCCTCGCGTATTCTACGATTCCCTCGACATCATCCCGAGTGGCACCCGTCTCCTCCATGTCAGACGAAGACAGGCTGATCCACGCTACAGGCAGCGTGTCGTGAATCCGGATGCCGGCCAGTGCGCGCTGCAGGAGGGCCAGGCGGGCCAGGGTATACCCGCCGTACAAACGATGGTACATATCCTCCGGATCGACACCGAGCGCCAGGAGATGCGCCGTGATCTGGTGAACCCGGCTCGTCGTATTTCCATACCGAAACGACCCTGTATCCGTAGCGATTGCCGTGTAGAGAGCCCGCGCCTCTGGTAGTGTCGGGGTGTCTCCGGCTCCGATGATAAGATCGTAGATCAACTCGCCCGCCGCCGCCGCCGTGGGATCGCGCACCGACGGCTGCCCGAGCGAGGGTGTGACCGGTGGATGATGGTCGATCGTGAGAATCCGGTGGGACTCGATCAGCGGCATCACCGGGCCAAGGCGGGTTGACTCCGCCGTATCAATCACGACGATGAGGTCGGCTTCCTGGATGGCTGCCCGTCCAGCCTGGTCAGCAGGCGTCCACGCGGGCAACCCGTCCAGCAGAAAACGGTATGTGTCAGGCAATGGCGTCGGATTTACGATTGTCGCCGCATGACCGGAGCGACGCAGCCAACCACCGAGCGCAGACTCGCTTCCTACTCCGTCTCCATCAGCGTTCAAATGAGTCGTCATGACGACTTTTTGAGCCGACGAGAGTTCAGCGCGAATTCGATCGAGGCCGGTTGCGCGTTCGGATGGCGCGGATGTAACAGGGAAACCCGATGTGGTCATTTGACTAGCTTCGCCCACGTAGAGGCCAGGTGTACAATAGGATTTGAGGCCTTTCCCTCGACCTGCCCGCCATGCAAGGCTCGCAGAAACGAGGCCGCGTCTGTAAACGGAGTCATCAGAACGCGGGCACGGCCGATTTCTCCCGTCGTGTGTGCATCACTTCCGGCACCTGCCGGCAGACCATGTCCGCTGGCCCACTCGGCAGCTCTCGCGTTGCGACGCTTGTCGTGAATTCTGGCGTTGAACGCCTCAACTGCATCGATGCAATCCACCAGATCATCCAGGAACGCTTCCGTGGTTCCGCGGTGAGCATCGAACGGGTGTGGAACGTAGACGATTCCGCCCTGTGCGTGAATCGCATCGGCCACCTCGCGAAAACTTCCACCGGGCGGTATCCGGCGCTCGAGCCACAGGCCGATCAGGTCGAGGCCTTCCGACGTTCGGACTTCTTCTCCTACGATCACCAGTTCCGGATCTAGCTCATGGGCCGCGAGAGCACCATCGATTTCGTTGTGGTCCGTAATCGCAATACGGTCAAGGCCGATGTTCCGCGCCCGTCGCACCACCTCGGCTGGATCACTGCGGCAATCGTGTGAAGCTGACGTGTGCATGTGTAGATCTACCGACCAGTTGCGATCTTCCGGTTCCCCGGCCACGAATTCATCCCACACTTGGCGGGCCTGTTCACGCAGTTCGTCTGTTCCCCCATCATTCCACAGGACGGTATCCGCCGCTTCACGCTTTCGATCGCCCGTCCACTGTGCCGCATTGATGGACGCGAACATTTCTGCAGTCAGCCCGCGGCTCTCCAACATTCGGCTCCTGCGTTGCTCGACGGGGGCATCTACAACGACAATGTGATCGAATTCCGACTCAATGCCTTTTTCGAACAACAAGGGCACTTCTACCACCACGATGCGAGCCCTTTCGCGCTGTGCCTGATTCAGGCGAATGACCCGGAGCCGATCGACCTCGGGATGGATGATTTCTTCAAGCGCACCACGGGCGGCCGCATCGGTGAACACTATGGAGCGCAAAGCCGCCCGATCGACGGTTCCATCGGGGGTTACGACAGAATCCCCGAACCGCCGGATCACCGCCGCCAGTCCCGGTGTGTCAAGGGCGATCGCCTCACGGGCCAGCAGATCGGCGTCGATCCGGAAGGCGCCCCACCCCTCGAACATGGCGCCGACCGTACTCTTTCCGGCACCGAGCGTACCGGTTAATCCGACGCGAATCATTCAGCTTCCTCGAGCGCGGATTCAGTGCTGTCGAGTAGCGGGATGCGTGGCTCATCGGCCACCCCTGCCAGCACACAAAATCGTTCGAACAACTCGTCGAACAGGCTCTCAATCCGGTCATCGGACAGCCCCGCAGCAGGGACGCGTCCTCCCGCCATCTGCCCGTGTCCCCCCGCCGTGCCCCGGCCGCCGACGACTTCACGGACCTTGACGCCGGCGTTTGCCCCGGGGTGATCCGCCCGGACGGAAATCAGTATGTCGTCACCATGAAGACCCATCGCTACGACCCAGTCAACGTCTTGAACCCGAAGAAAGAAATCTGCGAGTTGAGCGACGAGATCGGGATACGCGAGTCGACCCAGGGGAACACATACGACACCGCCGCGGCGCCACGCCCGCTCCAACCCGTCATGAAGTGACTCGAATAATCCCCGTGGCACACGCGCATGCCGAATGCGGGACAGGGCGGCAGGGTCCGTCCTCGGATACAGGTAGATGCTGGCAGCCATATCCGCCGCAGACGCCTCCCGACCGAGATCCTGTGTCTCGGACTGAATCGCGTAGAACAGGCCTGTGGCCAGACTCTGATCTGGATCGATTCCCCCGGCACGCATCAGCTCGACGATCATCGTCGAACACGCGCCATAGGATTCTCGCACGTCATGATAAGCGGCACGTTCAGTTGTATCACGCTGTGGATGGTGGTCTATCACCGCGGCCAGACGCGCGTCTTCGGGCACCGCTGCGTTCCCACCTCCCGGCTGCGCATCCACGAGTACGAAGGCATCACCCGGAAGGAATTCAAATCCCTCGATCCGTTCGAAAACGACGCCGATGCCGTCCATGAGAGCGCGATTTTCCGCTCGTCCGATAATTCCACCGAACGTAGTCACGACAGGAAGGTCACATGCTTGTGCCAGCAGGGCACGCAGCCCGGCGGCCGATGCGATTGCATCCGGATCCGGGTTGTCGTGCGTCAGGATTACGATGCGTTTGGCTCCGACGAACACGCCCGTCACGGCGGCGTAGCGCGATCCGTCAGCCGGCGTGTTCATGCAAATCCACCGTCGATGAGAAACGGATTTGACGCCGCCTCACGCTCAACTGTCGTCGCGGGACCGTGCCCGGAGTAGAGGACGGTCGAGGCCGGAAGAGTGAGGATCTGTTGCCGGATGGAAGTCAGCAGCGTCTGCATATCGCCGCCGGCCAGATCCGTACGGCCAATCGACCCGGCGAAGACGCAGTCACCAACGAACGCCATGCCCCGACCCACGAACACCACGCCGCCAGGTGAATGCCCCGGGGCGTAGCGGACCGACAGCCTGATGTGGTCGAAGTCCAGGACCTGGCCATCGGCTATTTCTGCATCCGGTGCAGGTGGCTGCTCGACGGCTATCCCGAACATTCGTCCCTGGTCAGCTGCCGCATCGTACAAGAATCTGTCGGCCGGATGAAGGTAAATCGGTGCCCCGGTCGCGCGAGTTACTTCCGCCACGGCGCCCACATGATCCAGATGAGCGTGCGTCAGCAGGATTGCCGAGACGCCGCCTTCCCAGTCACTCACCCGGGATAGGATCTGCTCAGGATCGGAGCCAGGATCGATTACTATGCCTCGTGGGCTGTCCTCCGCACGCACCAGAAAACAGTTCGATTGAAATGGGCCAAGCACGAGTGTCTCGACCCGCAGAGAGCGTGTACTGCCGTCCCGTTCAGTCGGCACGGGTTCGGTCAGACGGAGAAAGAGGTCCCGCAGCCACACGACCCCGCGGCGTTTGGGTTTTCGAACGTGAAGCCCGATCCCTTGAAGCTGCTCTGGTAGCCGATACGCACGCCGGCAAGATACTGTGCGCTGAACGGATCGATCAGCAGGCGGACACCCTGGGACTCGACCCGGAAGTCATCCTCTTCCGCAGGACTCTCTTCCACCTCGAGTCCGTACTCAAACCCGGAACAGCCTCCGGGCAATACACTCACGCGAAGCGCTGCGGAGGCTGCATCGAGTCCCTCAGTTTCAAAGAACTTTCGTACTTCCACAGCCGCTTCGGCCGTCAACTCGATCTCGACGCGTGGTGCGTCAGCGAGTTCCTGGTTTGTCGTCGTCATGTATGAAATCTACTCGTCCCCCCCGTGCGCGAGCCAGCGCTCCGCTTCAAGGGCCGCCATGCACCCGGTTCCGGCAGCCGTCACGGCCTGTCGATAAGAATCGTCCATGACATCACCAGCAGCAAACACACCGGGCACGGAGGTCACGGTGCGCCATGTAACAGGCATGGCAATGTACCCGCTGGGCTTCAATTCGATCGCATCGCCGAGGAATCCCGTGTTCGGTATGTGGCCGATTGCCACGAACATCCCGTCAACGTCGATCTCGCGCTGCTCACCTGTGTTCACATCCATTATGCGGATCCGTTCGATCAGGTCGTCACCGATCACTTCCTCAACCAGCGAATTCCACAGCACCTTGATGTCTGGATTTGCCAGAACACGTTCTTGCATGATCTTGGATGCCCGAAATTCGTCACGTCGATGGATGACGAGGACTTGTGACGCAAATTTGGTCATGTACAGGGCGTCCTCCATCGCGCTGTCTCCGCCGCCTACCACGGCGATCACCTTGCCGCGAAAGTGCGGGAGCGCCCCGTCACACACGGCACAGGCCGAGACTCCACCGCCGGACTGAGCCAGTCGTTCCTCGCCGGGGATGCCTAGCCAGCGAGCGTTAGCGCCGGTTGAAATGATTATGGAGTCAGCCTTCAGCTGTTTGCCGTCGCCGGCGGTCAGGCGGAAGGGAAGACTCGAAAAGTCGACCTGCTGGATGTCTTCGGTCACGACACGCGTATCGAATCGCAGTGCCTGCTCGCGAAATCCGGTCATCATATCCGGTCCGGTGACCCCGTCCGGGAAGCCGGGATAATTCTCCACCTCGGTCGTGAACATCAACTGGCCGCCCGGCACCATGGTCACACTGAACGATCCCTCATAGACGAGAGGATCCAGTTGCGCCCGCGCCGCGTAGATCGCAGCAGTCCAGGCCGCAGGGCCGGATCCGATGATAATCAACTTCTCGTGCTGTACGTCGCTCATATCTATACTCTATCGACCGAATAAGTCAGATTGTCGCCGCGCCCACATCGCGCCACTACAGCTTCCATCCACTCCAGTGGTACTCGTTCTGTTCCGGGTTCCATGCCCCCGGCGCCGGGTCCGTGCCAATCGGAACCACCCGTGACGAGCAAGTCCAAACGATATGCAATCGCCCGTAATTCGTCGCGCCGCGATCCATGGTTCTTCGGGTGCATGATCTCGATGCCATCGAGACCTGCCGCCGCCCATGCTACTATTTGCTCGTCAGGGTAGACGCGACCTGGATGCGCCAGCACCACGACGCCGCCGGCTTGATGCACACACGCGAAGACGGTCGACGGAACTACCTCGCGCTTCTCCACATACGCGGGCCCATCGTCTGCCAGATACGCCTGAAACACCGAATGAACATTCGGCATCAACCCCGAGGCAACGATTGCTCTTGCGATATGCGCCCGCGTCGGCACGCCGGCTCTGGCTTCCCGCTCTACAGCTTCCAACGCGATCGGTACACCAAGTTCGTTGAATCGACCCACGATCTCGCGCGCCCGGTGCACCCGATCTTCCCGGATTTCGCTGAGAAGCGTGTCCAACGCTTCCGTTCCAACGCGTACTCCGTATGCCAGCAGATGTACGGACCGTCCCGCCTCCGTCGCTGAAATCTCGGACCCGGGAAGCCACGCGACACCCAGACGGTCGGCCTCGAAGCCGGCCGCCTCGTTACCGCTGAGAGTATCGTGGTCGGTCAGCGAAATCCCCGCCGCTCCACGACGAACCGCTTCGTGAACGACCGTGGTGGGGTCCAGAGTTCCATCGGACGCATTTGAATGGAGGTGTAAGTCGACGAAACTCAAGACACGGACACGTTCATCGACTCGGATTTATTGAACATTGCAAGCAGTTCAGCAGCAGACAGTCCGGCTACGTCCTCATCGGTCTTCAGGTTGGCACCCGCGGCTACGACCCGGTAGGGACGTTGCCCGTTGCTGGCGCAGAAGAATAGCAGAAATCGACGTTCTGCCGACTTGTCCAGTACCGGACGCCATGTGTCGCCGTCAGCCTTTATCCGGGTCGACATCTCGTGCACTTTCCGTTGGGGTGGGTTCGATGCGGATACCCGCCGCCAGCTCCGCGTCGAGGCTTTGCTCTACTGATCCGATGCGAATCGTACATGCGCCGGCTTCGTTCATTGTCAGCACTTCGATCTTTGTGCCGAGCAAGAGACCCATAGTACTCAACGTCCGCAACCGATCACCGTCCCGGTCCGCTACCTGCCGTACAATGGCGGATGTTCCCGGCTCCGCTTCCACCAGCGGTTGTAATTCACGACGCGTAATGGAGCCTTCCCGCGTTGGAATCGGCGAACCATGCGGGTCAGTGGCTGGATCCCCCAGCGCGCAGGCCATGCGATCGATAAGGTCGTCCGACGCGGCGTGCTCCAGTCGCTCGGCTTCGGGGTGGACCCCGTCCCACGTATAACCCAACCTCTGGATCAGGTAAGATTCGATGACCCTGTGTCTTCGGATGATCCGCAGGGCTGCGCGACGGCCCTCCGCAGAGAGGCGAACCCCGTGATAAGGAACGTGGCGCACCAATCCCTGCTCCGCGAGGCTCTTAACCATATTTGTGACCGAGGCGGCCGAACGTCCAAGTCGCTTCGCCAGGTCACTCGTCGAGGCCGGCGCACCGTCACGCTCGAGCTTGTAGACCGCCTTCAGGTAGTCTTCCACCGCACGACTGTGGTTCTCTGCGCCAACCATGGTTACCCGGTGAAGTCGATGGATTCGGTGAGCCCGGAAAGGTAGCTGGCGATCACATCGGCCGTCTGATCGACATCAGTGACACTGACCAGTTGATTCGGAGTGTGCATGTACCGGTTCGGAATGCTGACGAGACCGACCGCCACTCCGGCGCGCGACATGCGGACGGCATCCGCGTCCGTCCCCGTCATGGCAGGCACCGCCTGTATCTGCACCTCGATGTCTTCGGCCCTGGCTGCCGCTGCCAGACCGGTGAATACCATACGGTTAATGGCCGCTCCCCTGGCCAGAACCGGCCCTCTCCCGAGCCGAATGTCACCGTGCTCCGTCTTCTCGATCGTGGGATGATCCGTCGCGTGCGTCACGTCCACGACGATGCCTACCTGTGGATCGAGGCCGAAAGCCCCGGTGCGAGCACCGCCTGCCGCTATGTAGCCTATCTCCTCCTGTACGGTGGCGACGGCCACGACATGAGCCTTGCAACCGCGCTCTGCCGTTCGACGCAGCGATTCCAGCACGACCATGGCCCCGACGCGATTGTCAATTGATCGAGCGGCAAGGAGATCGTCTCCCAGATTCACGGTATCCGAGCGAATCACCGCTACGTCACCAATCGAAACTCTGGTTTTCGCCTCGGCACCGGACCCGGCTCCGATATCGATCCACAGATCTTTCAGCTTGACGGCTTTGGCCGAATCATCTTCCCTGATTAAATGGACGGCACGCCGGCCTACGACGCCCGCCATGACACCTTGTCCGGTAAGAACGTCGACACGCTGGCCGACCAGGACCTGGGGATCCCAACCACCCACTCCGACGACCCACAAGAATCCCTCGTCGTCGATGTGATGTACCATCAGCCCGATCTCGTCAGCATGACCGGCCAACATTACGGTGGGCGTGGCGCCAGGGTTGATTTCCGCGAAGGTGTTGCCGTGTACGTCGGCCCAGGTCCGATCGGCGAATCCTTCAGCCGCTGCCCGCCAGATGGCTGTCGCCGCCCCTTCATGTCCGGAGGGACCCGGCGCATCAAGCAGTCGGATCAGAAGATCGCGCGTCTGGGTATCCATCGTTACTCCATTTACTGGTGTGTCATTCGGTAGGAAGACCAGCACCGAAGCCTAGCGCGCACCTCAAACAGCGGCAACTTGGCTTCAGCGTGTCTCGCGGTCCAGCATCTTACGTATCTGCTGCGCAAGCTCCGGGAAACCTGTTCGTGAGTCGCCGGATGCCGCCAGACGATCGAGGAACAGACGCTGAAAATTGAAGTACGGATAGCAATCTTGACACATGGCAAGGTGCTGTGCGACTTCCTCCTGCGTCGTGTCCTCCAGCTCTCCGTCCAGGAAATCGAACAGCATCTCCAGGGCTGATTCACAGTTCATCGCAAGAACCCCATCTCGACGGCATATTCGTAAAGGCGTACCTGGAGACGTTTTCGGGCTCGGAACAACCGAGACTTAACCGTACCGACCGGGATTTCCAGCAGGTCGGCAATCTCTTGATAGGCCAGACCTTCAATGTCGGAGAGTACGATCGGTATGCGGAAGTCGTCCGGCAGTTCATCGATCGCCGCGATGACCTCATCATCAATGATTCGTTCGAAGATGCGACCCTCGGGATCTGCTTCGAACAGAGCATCAGATGGAGGGCGCTCGGCGATTTCGTCAAACTCAACGGCAATCGGTCGACTCTTAACGCGCCGGAATTCATTGATGAACGTGTTGCGAAGAATCGTCATCAGCCAGGCCCGACAATTCGTGCCCGTCTCAAATCGATCCCAGCTTCGATACGCCTTGAGGATCGCGTCCTGAACGAGATCTTCAGAGCGCGCCTCGTCACCTCCAGTGAGTCGCAGGGCAAGGCCGAACAGAGCATCGAGGTGCGGAAGCGCCTCACGCTCAAACTCGATTCTGATCGGATCGACGGGGGTCATGCTTGCGGAGTACCTCGCAACGGCTGGTCTCCGGGCGACCGTGGCTTCACTGGCATGAACGAGAAGACGGCTGGAGAAACTGGGATCGTTGCGCGATTGATAGGTCGTCTCTCTTCCTCGCCGTAGCGGCGCTACGACTCTTCGTAATTCCTGCCCTGAACCCACGCAAACGCCACGCGCGAAGCCACCCTGACTCGCCAACCGGCTTCCACCAGTATGCAGGCCGGCGCGTGTTCAGACAATTGGCTGCGAGCGGTGCAGGAAGTCGGGCATGGGTTACCGGCCATCGAGTCCGGCAGGGACATGCCGGCGCGGAAGGGAGAATGTACCAATGAGTAGACGAAGAGCGGCTAACCGCGTAAGTCACGCCCCATTGAGTCGAGTTCGATTGATCCCGATCCGCCCAGGCCGCCGGGCAATACCGATCAGGCATTCGCTCCTGTTCGGACGGACATCATCTGGAACCGGAACAAATCCTATCGGAAGATCCCCGGGGATGGACAGTGGCCACCACCGATCGTCGCACCGCTGCCGTTCGCTACGGACGCCAGTGCAGCCAATACACCGATGGGACGATCGTCCGTCGACCGAAGAGGCCGCGGGTTCACAGACGCATCGACGGCGAAGTCGGAAAGATTGGCATAGCTTGCTACCGGATTTTCCGGTTTCTCTTCCACCTCGATCACTCTGAGCAGGGCCAGCGGATTGGGAATTGCCAAACTCAGGCTGGCATGTATCGAAACAAACGTTGGAGCAGACACACGCTGAGGAATTTGCGGAGAAACCGACGATGCCGAGCCAGCGGCTCTATCGGTGAAATCTCTCTGCACCCGCAACTGTACAACTTCCAGTGGCACATTGCGTTCGATGATATCCTCGAGTTGGACGAGTCGCACGGAACGACCTGATTCAGCAGGCGCTCGGACAACAATGCTACCATACGCGAGCACGGCAACGTGCGCGGCGACGGATACCAAGACACCTGCTGCTACAGCCCGGCGGTAAGAACGCTCGCGATCACTTGTCGTGCGCATCGTCCGTCTCCCTCTGCCTCTAATGTCGGCACTTGCTCGGCGCGCGGTCTATCAGGTCTATCTTCAGAACACCGGTCTGGCATGGGAGTTCCCCCTGATCGCACTGAATCGCGGAGTCGGTTCCCAACGTGTAGTTTTCCGGTATGTGCGGACGATTCACGCTTGTGACGCCTGCGGCTGAGTGGGCCTCGTTGTTCAACGTCGAGCCGCTGGATGTCAGTCCCCGGTACAACATTGCACCGACGGACGACATCGTCGTGGTCCGAAATTCGGGAGAGCACGGCGGGCCGGAGGCGGCCATGGTTCGTTGGGGATTGATTCCTGCCTGGACCGACTCGCCCGGCACGTATCCATTGCTCATCAATGCGCGCTCGGAAACCATCGCGTCGAAACCGTCATTCGTGGACGCCTTTAGGAAGAGACGCTGCGTGGCCGTGGCCGACGGATTCTACGAGTGGCAAGCCGGCCATCCTAAGAAGCGTCCGTTCTGGATTCACCTTGCCGGCGGCCGACCGTTCGGCATCGCGGCGATATGGGACCAGTGGAACGGTACTGAGGGTGAGCGATCGCTCGACAGCTGTGCCCTCGTTACGACAGAGGCGAGTATAGACATTGCCGATGTCCACCCTCGAATGCCGGTAGTCCTGAATCGCGAGCAGGTCGAATCCTGGTTGGACCCGAGTACCAACCTCGACGACCTTGCTGATCTCATGAGCCCCGGGCTGACCGCCAGATTTGAACGGCATGAGGTTTCGCAGCGGGTAAACAGCGTTCGACACGATGACATGGCGTGCATCATCCCTGTAGAAAGGCAAGCGAATTTGTTCGATACGGACCGAGTCTAGATTGATCGTTCTATCGAACCGGGCGACCCGTCGCCCTTGATCGACCTCACCCACCCGTTGCGGCTTCCAAAACATCCATGTATGATTGGGAAGCTGTCTCATTCTATCGTCGGAGTTGGCGCACGGTACAAATTTGATTGAGTGGTTAATCAACAGAAACATGCCAACCGATACTAAAGAGCGCATTCTTGAGGTCGCTGCCCGGCTGTTCGCCGAGCAAGGCTACCATGCCACGGGGGTCTCGAAAATTCTCCGCGCCGGCGGTGTCAAGAGCGGTAGCCTGTATCACTTCTTTTCGAGCAAGGAAGACCTGTTGGTCGCGGTCATGCAGCACCATGTCGATTTACTGAGACCCAAGATTCTCGATCGTGCGGTCGCAGAGAGCCGGACGGATGATCCGCTCGATCACGTTTTCTCGCTTGTCGGCATTTATCGCCGGAGCTTGCTTGTTTCGGGGTCTGCTCTGGGCTGTCCGGTCGGAAGGCTTGCTCTGGAGGTTGGAAGTACCCTCCCCAGGGTCCGTACGCTGATTGAGAAGTACTTCGCCGCCTGGGTAGCGCAGGTGCTGACCTGGCTCAACGAGGCTGGCTCACGACTCCCGGCGGCGCTGGATCGTGACGCATTGGCCTATCAGGTCCTGGCTGTAGTGGAGGGCGGAATCATTCAGGCCAGGGCGGCTGAGTCCGTCGACCCGTACGACACTTGTGTGGCCCAGCTTCGAACCACATTCGAGCTATTGGTGGCGCGAAGCCGTTACGAACAAGACGAGTCTCAAGGCACGCTCAAGGGCCCACCAGTTCCCGTCGAAGATGCCGCCAGTTCAGAGGGCGGGGACCAGTTCGAATGGCGAGCCTGGTGATGACTGGCCAGGAGACCATGTCGACCGTGGAAGAGCAGAAAATTAGAGACATGGTGCGCCGCGTTGTGCTTCGGTCTGTGGGTAGTATCGATCCGGTCACCACAAAATCGAGGCGCCGGCTGGTGACCGAAGAGAATCTGGCCGGGATTCCCGCGGGTGAGTCATTCGTCGTTCCTGTGGGCGCGTTGATTTCCCCGCTTGCCCGCCAGGCGGCCACCGAACGGAGGATTTCCCTGATCGATCCCCCTCCTGAATCGGCACTCACCGCGCAGCCAGCGTCGTCACGACCTGCTCCATCCGCGGCCGGCGCGGCAGGCTCCAAAGTCGTAGCCCTCGGGGCCGATCATGGAGGATACGAGTTGAAGGAAACCCTGGGAGACTTTATACGGGAGCTCGGGTATCCGGTGATCGACTGCGGTACCCATGGCGGCGAATCGGTGGACTACCCAGACTTCGCTTTCGCGGCGGCCCGGCTGGTCGCCCAGGGAAAAGCCTGGCGGGCCGTTCTGATCGATGGAGCGGGAATCGGCTCCTGCATGGCGGCCAACAAGGTGCCGGGTGTGCGCGCCGCGATGTGCTACGATGAGGCGACCGCCGTGAATAGCCGCGAACACAACCACTCCAACGTGCTGACCCTGGGCGCCGGGCTGATCAGCGCGCAACTTGCCCGACAAATCGTCAAGACGTGGCTCACGACAGACGCGGGAGGTGGCCGTCACGAGCGACGCGTAAAGAAAATCATGGACATCGAACAGAGGTATCTCCGGACATGAGGTACGACGAAGCGGCACTTGAACGCATCATCGAGCAAGTAACGAATGAGGTGCTGGTGATGGTGCGGGGCGGCAAGATCCCGGGGTCCGAACGGACCGGCGGCGGGCGCGGCTCTACTCTCTCGACGCAGAATTATGTCGACTGTGTGCAACCCGTCGTAAAGGCAGGCGCGGACCGAATCGCGAGCACCCTCGGCATCGCACCCACCGACGGCAGCTTGAGCCACATGATCGACCATACACTCCTCAAGCCGGATGCTACCGAGGACCAGGTCGCCCAGCTATGTGCAGAGGCCAGGAAATGCGACTTCGCCTCCGTGTGCGTGAACCCCTCGCACGTGAAGCTGTGCGCAGGCTTGCTCAAGGACACGCAAGTCCGAGTATGCACGGTGGTGGGTTTCCCGCTCGGCGCTACGTCTACCGAAACCAAAGTGTTCGAGGCCCAGAAGGCGATTCGCGACGGCGCCACCGAAGTGGACATGGTGATCAATGTCGGGGCGCTCAAATCGAGAAATTACGAGCGGGTGCAGTGCGACATCGCATCGGTCGCCCGGGCTTGTCACGCCGGAGGCGCCATACTCAAGGTGATCCTCGAAGCCGCCCTGCTCAGCGATGAAGAGAAAGTCGCCGCCTGTCAACTTGTGAAAGTCTCCGGGGGAGACTTCGTCAAGACGTCCACTGGTTTCGGACCGGGTGGTGCAACGGCCGAGGACGTAGCCCTCATGCGCAAGGTGGTCGGACCCTCGCTGGGCGTGAAGGCGTCCGGCGGAATCCGCACTTTCGCAGACGCACAGAAGATGATTGCGGCCGGCGCCAGCCGGATTGGCGCCAGCGCGAGCGTTAAGATCATACAGGGAGTCTAGCCATGACGCAGAAGCATGTTGACCTCCGTACCTACGCCTTTCTCGACAGCCTGCAGCCGCAGCACGCGGCGTACCTGGGCACGGTGGCACGCGGGTTCCTGCCACTTCCCGGGGACACGTCGCTGTGGATTGAGATTTCACCGGGAATCGAGATCAATCGAGTTACCGATATCGCCCTCAAGGCAACCCGGGTGCGGCCCGGAATGCAGGTGGTCGAGCGAATGTTCGGCTTGCTGGAGGTACATCATGAGGTGCAGGCGGAGGTCCGGGCCGCGGGGGCGGCCATCCTCGAGGCCCTCGGCGTTGACGAGACGCAGCGACTCAAGCCGAGGGTCATCTCGAGCCAGATCATCCGCAACATCGACCCGCACCAGGTGCAGCTGGTCAACCGGATGCGGTTCGGCCACATGTTGCTCGCCGGACAGACCCTGTACGTGCTGGAGGTCGAACCTGCCGGATATGCGGCCCTCGCGGCGAATGAGGCAGAAAAGGCCGCCAACATCAACATCCTGGAAGTCCGTTCCTACGGCAGCTTCGGGCGCGTATACCTGGGCGGCGACGAACAGGACATCATGGCCGGTTATGGGGCTGCAGTGGCAGCCCTTGAAGGCATAGATGGTCGGGAGATCAAGAGCAAGTGACAAGTCTGAACGAGCAGCGAACCTGAGGCGAACGACAAGACAGTTGATCGAGCGAGTGCCGCGCGGCGGAGCTGCGCAATCCATGTCCACGGGAGGGAACAATGGCTGAAGAGTATGGCGCGATCGAAGCGCTGGGAATGATTGAAACCCGGAGCTATGCGGCGATGGTTGAGGCAGCTGATGCAATGGTCAAGGCGGCTCGGGTCGAGCTCGTGGCCTACGAAAAGACGGGTGGAGGGTACGTGACGGCCGTCGTTCGGGGTGACGTTGCTGCCGTGAAGGCAGCCGTAGACGCTGGCGCCCGTGGTGCTGAGAAAGTCGGTGAGCTCGTGGCCATCCACGTCATTCCGCGGCCGCACGGCAACGTTGAGGCAACATTGCCGATCACGCGAACGGACCCCGCACTCGTCAAGACGGCCAAGAAGTAGCAGGGCCGAAGGAGCTACCGATGCTCGTAGGAAGGGTCGTCGGGACGGTCGTGTCTACACAGAAAGAGCCGTCCCTGGAAGGCCTGAAGTTTCTTATCCTGAAGCAGCTGGATATTGCGGGAAAAGAAACGGGGGCCAGTATCGTCGCTGCCGATGCCGTCGGCGCCGGTCTGGGCGAGGTCGTGCTGTATGCGACCGGAAGCTCTGCTCGCCAGACCAGGGTGACCGAGAACCGGCCGGTTGACGGAGTGATCATGGCGATCATCGACACGCTGGAGGTCGACGGCGAAGTGATGTTCGACAAGGCGGGAGATAGCGGATGATCAACGACTCGCAAATCCAGTCGGTGATCGACCGGGTCATGTCGGAGCTGCATCATCCCGGGCCTGGCTCACACGAGCCGAGACCGAAACCGGTGGATGGCCGGGAGCCACCTCTCCCGCTGGCTTCCCCGCGGCACGGTGACAACTTGTTCCCGGACGTGGAATCCGCAGTCGAGGCGGGCCGAGCTGCGTTTCATCAGCTTCAGGACCTGCCGCTCTCCATTCGAGAAAAGATGATCGCCCACATCCGGCGGGCCATGCGTGAGAACGCTCAACCCCTGGCCTACGAGGCATGGCAGGAAAGCGGCATGGGTCGCTATGAAGACAAGATCGAGAAGATTCTTCTGAATGCGGACAAGTCTCCCGGTACCGAGTTTCTGACCACAACCGCGTGGACAGGTGACGCAGGGCTGACCGTCGTCGAATACGCCCCCTATGGCCTGATCGGTTCGATCATTCCCAGCACAAATCCGATCTCAACCGTGATTTCCAACACGATTTGCATGGTTTCCGCCGGGAACGCGGTTCTGTTCAATGCTCATCCGGGAGCCCGGACGAGTTCCAACAAGGCCGTGCAGTTGATCAATGATGCGATCATCGAGGCGGGAGGACCGGCTAACCTCGTGTCGGCCATCGAGGAGCCCACGATCGAGTCGGCGACCGCACTCATGGGCCACCGGGGCGTGAACATCCTCACCGTCACTGGCGGTAGCGGCGTCGTGAAAGCCGCCATGGCGAGCGGCAAGCGTGCCATCTGCGGCGGGCCGGGCAACCCTCCGGTAGTGGTCGACGAGACCGCCGACTTGCAGCAGGCGGGCCGAGACATCGTTCGGGGCGCTTCGTTTGACAACAACATCATCTGCACGGACGAAAAGGAGACGTTCGCGGTCGCCTCGATCGCTGACGAGCTCAAGCGTGCCATGTGTGCGCACGGCGCGATTGAAATCGAGGCGGCGCAGCTCGAACGACTCAAGAAATCCATTTTCACCGAAGTCCCGGCCCGGGGGAAGTACGGCACGATGAACCGTGCATTCATAGGCAAGAATGCTAACGTCTTGCTCAAAGAGATCGGCATCGATGCCGGAGATCAGGTCCGGCTGATCATCGTGGAAGTCGATCCGGATGACCCGCTCGTGCTCTCAGAGCAGATGATGCCGATCCATCCCCTGGTGCGCGTTCGCGACGGCAACGAAGGCATTGACCTCGCAAAGGTCGCTGAACACGGATTCCGGCACACGGCCGTAATGCACTCGAAGAATCTGGACAACTTGAGCCGCAT
>SMVA01173313.1_pt1 | contig 19715 bp, 20 predicted proteins | sample 2456451 | NCBI WGS metagenome assembly SMVA01 (sample SAMN11095933, study PRJNA526329) | marine sediment metagenome | biome: Marine sediment; feature: Surficial sediment; material: Deep marine sediment; isolation source: Hadal surficial sediment | place: Pacific Ocean | collected 2014-05 | depth... | reverse complement strand
GCCAGATGCTGTGGGATGTCTCCCAATGTGATGGCATAGGCTGAATATTCACTGGCCAGGTGTTGTGAACGCTCAATGTTTCGATTGGCAATGATCATTCGAGAAAGGCCACTCTCATGAAGATGTCTCGCGGTGAGTTCAATGGTATCTCCTGAGCCAATTAATAATGCAGTCTGCCCGGAGAGATCGCCAAAAATTTGTTGTGCCAGTCTGACTGCAGCAAATGCGACAGAGACAGGATGACTGCCTATAGTTGTTGTGGTTCTTATTTCCTTGGCAACCTTGAACGAGTGCTGGAAAAGTCGTCCCAGGAGCTTGCCAATACTGCCTGCCTTGAGTCCGGCTTGATAGGCAGATTTTAACTGACCCAGAACCTGTGGCTCGCCAAGGACCATGGAATCAAGACCACTGGCGACGCGAAGCATATGTTTGACGGCCTGGGCATCAGGATGTCTGTAGAGAAAAGGAGCCAATTGCTCACGTTTCAATCCATGGTACTCAGACAGCCAGTTGATAGGGATTTCATTTCTAGCCTCTTCCAGGCTGCAATAGACTTCGGTACGGTTACAAGTCGACAGTATTGCGGCCTCATTTACTCCCTGCTGGTGGGTGAGTTCCGCCAATGCATCGGACACGATATCGCTGCCGAAGATGATCTTTTCTCTAAGATCAACTGGAGCGGTTGTGTGATTTATGCCGAAAGCCAAGATAGCCATAATTGATATACGCGTTTACTAACACAGAACCTTCTAATACTGAGCGATGAAGTAACGGAAAACAAGTACAAAAGGCTATAAACCCATGGACCAGGCATAAAATTGCTCCTGCATTTTCTGCGTACAATCCATCCATGGATATATAATGACTAGTCTTGCGGACTTATGCCTCGAATATAGAGGCTTCTCGTCTTGCTGAAACCTGCATTTCCAAGTAGTTTGGGTATAAAATTCATATTCTTGTATCGATTTGCCAGCTTTGAAAATCAGGGCATAATAGCAATGTCAGTGAGTAATTATGTAGCTGAGTGACTGGATTAATGGAACATTTATCCACAATAAAAGGTCTCTAGTTAGAGACAATATAATACTAAAGCAGTACAACTAGACATAAAAACAGACCAGCTTATTTATGAAAATCAGAATTAACACAACTAGAGCCAGTTTAGAAGCAATCAAAGCGTATGCTTTGACTGCCACCGTGGGCTTGTTGATCAGTGCCTGTACGTCAATTCCTGACCAGTCTGGGCAGTCAGATATCGGAAGCCAGACAGCCCCCGTAGAGAAAACCGAACAGGATCCCGCCAGTAAATCTGTCGCCAAATCTGGGCCGGAACGCCCCAAAATTGAATTAACCGAAGATATTCTTTTTAAACTACTGGTAGCGGAGATTGCTGGACAGAGGAATCAGCTCGATATTTCGGTTGAACATTATCTTGATCTGGCGCGAATAACTCGTGATCCACTGCTTGTTAGTAGAGCTACACGGATTGCTGTTTATGCACGTAATGATGCTGCGGCAAGAGAAGCCGCCCATCTTTGGGTAGAAGTGGATCCCGGAAACTCAGATGCCCATCAGGTGCTGGCTGTGATGGCAGTGAGAGAGGGCAACACGGTAAAGGCACTGGAACATCTCGAGATTATTCTCACATTAAATAGGCACGAAGAGGACCTGAGCCAGAAGCTCTGGATGGTTGCTAATCTCCTGGGCAGAGAAAAAGACAAGGAGCAGGTGAAGTCGATTCTGGAAGAGTTAATGGCAGGTCATCCTGAAGATCCTGAAATATTATTTGCTTATGCGCAAGTATTGACTCGACTGGCTGAATTACCCAAGGCGCGTGAAGTCCTTGAGCAAGTGCTGTTGTTAACACCAGAAAATGAGAATGCTGCAATGTCCTACGTGGCGGTATTGAATCAAATGGGTCAGGAAACTGAGGCGCTTACATGGTTAGAGAATGCGTTAAAAAAGCATGAAGACGATTTTAATCTACGCATCTTCTACGCACGTATATTGACCGACCTTAAACGTTTTGATGAGGCGAGACGTCAATTTGAAATACTCGCTGTTCAAAAGCCGACTAATCCTGATGTGTTGTTTTCGTTAGGCTTGTTATATCTGCAGTCGAACAGAGTAAATGATGCCGAAAATTATTTCACCCGCCTTCTAGAAATCAAAGGTCACGTAGATAATGCGAGTTATTATTTGGGAAGAATTGCTGAAGAACAGGACGATTTGAAAAAAGCCGGAGATTGGTATGCAGGTGTCTCCAGCGGCAATAATTATTTTGAAGCACAAATGCGCATAGGTATGTTGTTAGGCAGGCAGGGAAAGATTAAAGAGGCACGGTCGCATCTGTATAAAATTCGTACGCAAAATGATCAGGAAGAAAGCATTTTGATACAGGCTGAGGCAGAGATGTTGACCGACATCAAACGCTACCAAGAAGCGATGGCCGTCTATGATAAGGCCTTGGAGCACAAATACGATGCAGATTTACTTTATTCGAGAGCTATGCTGGCAGAAAAGATGGATCGTCTGGACATACTTGAAAGAGATCTGCTAGCTATTATTGAAAAAGATGCCAATAATTCGCAAGCTTTAAATGCCCTGGGTTATACACTTGCGGATAGGACTGACCGTTATGATGAAGCCTATGAATTTATCAACCGTGCCCTGGAGATTAGCCCGAAGGATTATTATATCCTTGATAGTATGGGTTGGATCTTATATCGGCAAGGTCGGTTGGATGAAGCCATTGAGTTTCTTAAAAAAGCACTTGCTGAAAGGAACGACCCTGAAATTGCAGCGCATCTGGGAGAAGTTCTCTGGGTCAAGGGTGATAAGAAAACTGCACAGGAGATATGGGATACTGCTTTGAAAGAGGCCCCAGATGATGACAGATTACGCAATGTGATCAATCGCCTTAATCCGTGAAAATAACCTATCTTTTATTCTTGCTAGCATTTCTTGTTGCTTGTTCTGAGACCCCTTTGCGTCCTGACAGGGATATCGATCTCGATCTGCAAAATCAACGAGAACAAATCCAAAGATGGGATTTAAAAGGTCGGCTTTCTCTTACTAGTGAAAAGGAAAGTGGCACGGTAACATTTCACTGGTCGCAGGATCATGAGCGTTATCTGATGCGTTTTATTGCGCCACTGGGGCAGGGGACTTATGCACTAAGAGGGGGAGAAGCTGATGGTGTGTATTTATTAACCGCGAAAAATACAGTCTTACACGCAGATGATGCCGAGACCTTAATGAAGCAATCTGTTGGCTGGCATGTTCCCATAAGGGGTTTCAGATACTGGGTGCGTGGCTTGCCCGAACCAGGAGAGGACCTGACAGGTCAGAAATTTGATGATCAGGGTCGGGTAATTGAAATGCAGCAGGCGGATTGGCACGTTAGTATCAAGCGCTATATGGATGCGGATGGCGTTGACCTGCCAGCCAAGATATTCATGCAAAATGATCACTTCAAATTAAAATTAATCATACAGACCTGGGATATAACACCATGATTAGTCGTCAATGGCCTGCACCCGCAAAACTCAATTTGATACTTCATATCACAGGGCAACGGCAAGATGGTTACCATCTGTTACAGACTGTTTTCCAATTTATAGATTTTAGCGATTTACTGGATTTCAGTATTCGAGATGATGCTGTGATTACCCGCCAATCAAACTGGCAGGGTGTTGCCGAAGCAGATGATCTGCTTGTTCGTGCCGCGAGGTCATTACAGCAGGAATCAACTTGCCAGTTAGGTGCAGATATTAATCTGCAAAAAAGATTGCCTACTGGAGGAGGACTGGGGGGAGGTAGTTCCGATGCGGCAACAACGTTAGTGGCCTTGAACCATCTTTGGGGTCTTGGGCTCACTGTTGATCAATTGGCGGATATTGGTTTGAAACTGGGTGCGGACGTGCCTGTTTTTGTACGCGGTAGCGCGGCCTGGGCAGAAGGCGTTGGAGAACAATTAACAGTAATTGAGCCAGAGGAACCTTGGTATCTAGTTATCCATCCTGACTGTTTTGTTTCTACTCAAAAAGTATTTAATTCTTCCGATTTGACACGCAATACACCTGCTATCAGAATACGCGACTTCCTGGAGGGTGGTGGTCATAATGATTGTGAATCTGTGGTGAGGAATTTATACCCAGAAGTTGCAAAAGCGCTCGATTGGTTAGGCCAATTTGCAGAAGCCAAAATGACCGGAACAGGATCTTGTCTTTTTGCTGGCTTTGATAAGCAGCAACAGGCAGAATCTATTTATGAGAAATTGCCTCAAGGCTGGAAAGGATTTGTGGTGAAAGGTCTGAATCATTCGCCATTACTTACACGCCTGGAACAGGAAAATCTGGCTCAGGGAAAAAGTAGAATAATATAACCGTTCAATAAGATGTATGGGCGGTGTAACGGTTTTTGGGGCGTGGCCAAGCGGTTAAGGCACTGGGTTTTGATCCCAGCATTCCCAGGTTCGAATCCTGGCGCCCCAGCCATTAATTACAATGATTTTGAACAGCTTTATTAATCACCACTGAGGTTGTTATGCCTTTAGCAAATATGATGCTGTTTGCAGGTAATGCCTGTCCCAAGTTAGCAGTAGATATTGCTGCACATCTGAATGTACCACTCGGTAAGATAAATGTTGGTCGCTTCAGTGATGGCGAAGTGATGGTTGAAATTGGGGAAAATGTCCGTGGCAGGGATATCTATCTCTTACAGTCTGTTTGTGCACCAACCAATGACAATCTGATGGAATTACTGGTGATGGCTGACGCCATGCACCGTGCATCCGCAGCTCGCGTTACTGCGGTGATTCCCTATATGGGCTATGCGCGTCAGGATCGCAGGAGCCGTTCGGCTCGTGTCCCGATCACTGCAAAAGTTGTTGCCAATATGATCGCCTCAGTCAATGTCGATCGTGTACTTACCGTTGACTTACATGCCGATCAGATCCAGGGCTTTTTTGATATGCCTCTCGACAATGTTTATGCATCACCGGTACTACTTGGCGATGTCTGGAAACATAAATATACGAACTTGATGGTGGTTTCCCCTGATGTCGGTGGTGTGGTTCGCGCCCGCGCTTTGGCAAAACGCCTGGATGATACTGATCTGGCCATCATTGATAAAAGACGTCCAAATCCTAATGAATCCGAGATTATGAATATTATTGGCGACGTAGACGGCCGTGAATGTGTCATTATTGATGATCTGGTAGATACCGCAGGAACATTGTGTAATGCGGCGGGAGCACTGAAAAAACACGGTGCCAGTAAGGTGGTTGCTTACTGTACTCACCCGGTACTTTCCGGGAATGCGATTAAGAACATCGAGAATTCCGAATTAGACGAACTTGTGGTGACTGACACGATTCCTTTAAGAGCAGAAGCGGCCACCTGTGATCGAATTCGCCAGCTCAGCGTCGCCACCATGCTGGCCGAGAGCGTTCGTCGTATTAGTGAAGGCGAATCACTTAGTAGCATGTTTATTGACTAGATTCTCTGGAATCCCTGGAAACACCTAAAATCAGTAATTTCGAGTGTCTTCATCATGCTGGAGATACCTGTAAATATTGAATATCACTGATTTCTCTATATACTGCGCTGTCCGCGAATCCTAATTATCATTTTATTACAGATTTTAAGAATTTTCGCGTGTGCCGCAGACAGCCTATTGGCTTTTTAGTGAGCATTTACACCATATTTGGTCGCAAAATATGGTTTGTCATTCATTAATAACAGGAGCAGTACAATGGAAACATTTGAAATCATTGCTGAACCTCGCGAGGACATGGGTAAAGGTGCGAGCCGCCGCCTGCGTCGCGAAGGTAAGGTTCCGGGAGTTGTCTACGGAGCCAATAAAGGTGCCGCATCAATCATGGTCAATCAAAATGAGATATCTCATCATCTTGAGAATGAAGCTTTTTATTCACACATCCTGACATTGCAGGTGGGTAAGGCGAAAGAGAAAGTCGTACTGAAAGACTTACAACGCCATCCGTATAAGCCAGTGATTCTTCATCTGGATTTACTACGTGTCGATGAAAATGAGAAATTGACCATGCGCGTACCATTGCATTTTATCAATGAAGATAAATGTATTGGTGTTAAAGAGGGCGGCGGTGTGGTCAGCCATGTTATGACTGATTTGGAAATTAGCTGTCTGCCTAAAGATCTGCCTGAATATATTGAAGTTGATTTGGCCGATGTTAATGTTGGAGAAGGGATTCATCTTAGTGATCTTAAGCTCCCTGAAGGCAGCGAAATCGCCGCTTTATTACACGGTGGTGATGCAGCACGAATAGTCGCAACTGTTCATATACCTAAGGTTGTTGTAGAAGTTGAAGACGAGCTTGTAGATGAAGCTGGTATAGATGAAGCTGGTGCAGAGGCAGAAGCAGGCGATGTAGAAGCAACACCTGAAGAAGGTGCAGATGCAGACGAGTAATTCCATTATCCGGAATTATCTCGTTTAAAGGGCACACAGTGCCATCAGCATTTAAGTTAATAGTTGGCCTGGGCAATCCAGGCCCCGAACATTCCGCAACCCGGCATAATGCCGGGTTCTGGTTTGTTGATTCGCTTGCTGAAAAATATTCCCTTACATTCAGATCTGAATCTAAATTTAACGCGGAGATTTGTCGATTACAGACAGCAGAAATTGACTGCTGGCTGTGTAAGCCCATGGCGTTCATGAATAGAAGTGGATTTTCGGTTCTGGCAATAACCAGCTTCTATAAAATTCCTGTTGAAGAAATTCTGGTTGCGCATGATGAACTTGATCTGGATGCTGGGATTGCACGTTTAAAAGAAGGCGGTGGTCACGGTGGTCATAACGGCCTCCGAGACATTATTACGCAGATGGGAGATAAATCATTTATGCGATTACGACTGGGCATTGGTCATCCGGGGAGTCAGGACAAGGTGACCCCCTATGTTCTGGGCAGACCATCTCAGGAAGATCGCCAGTTAATCGAAATTGCAATTAAAGAATCGATTGATGTCATGTCTTTGGTGTTTGAAGGTAATGAGCAAAAGGCAATGAATGCCTTACATCAGAAAAATAATATTAACGAATAAAACAATAGATAATAGCTATGGGCTTCAAATGTGGCATCGTTGGTCTTCCGAATGTTGGTAAATCAACCTTATTCAATGCGCTTACAAATTCTGGCATCAATGCCGAAAATTATCCTTTTTGTACTATCGATCCGAATGTGGGTGTCGTGCCTGTGCCCGATTCACGACTGGATCATCTATCTAAGATTGTTTCACCACAGCGAGTTTTACCGGCAACGATGGAATTTGTTGATATTGCCGGATTGGTGGAAGGTGCCTCAGAGGGCGAAGGTCTGGGTAACAAATTTCTGGCAAATATTCGGGAAACACATGCCATTGCCCAGGTAGTGCGTTGTTTTGATGACGATAATATTGTGCATGTCTCGGGTAAGATTGATCCACTGGCCGATATCGAAATTATCAATACAGAATTATGTTTAGCGGATCAGGAAAGTCTTGATCGTGCCTTGCAAAAGGTGGTCAAGATTGCCAAGAGTGGTGATAAAGATGCACGCAGGCAAGAATCACTTTTCGAAAAAGCCATTGCGCATCTGGATGAAGGAAACCTAATACGTTCCATGGATCTGGAAGAGCAGGACATTGAAGATTTATATCCACTGCATTTGCTGACGCAAAAACCCACACTTTATATTGCCAATGTTGAAGAGGAAGGTATTAGCAGTAACCCCTGGATAGAAAAACTCAAGATTCTTGCCGCAGAAGAAAGCGCTGAAGTAATTCCTGTTTGTGCTGCGATAGAATCCGAGATTGCAGAACTAGACGATGAATCAAAGCTGGAGTTTTTGCAGGAGATCGGGCTTGAAGAGCCGGGGCTGAATCGTATCATTAGTGCCGGTTATACCTTGTTGAATTTACACACCTATTTTACCGCAGGCGTAAAGGAAGTTCGGGCATGGACCTTGCACAAAGGCGATACAGCACCACGTGCGGCAGCTGTGATCCATACTGATTTTGAAAAGGGCTTTATCCGTGCAGAAGTAATTGCCTATACTGATTTCATTGAACATCAGGGTGAGCAGGGGGCGAAAGATGCCGGGAAATGGCGATTGGAAGGTAAGGAATATATCGTACAGGACGGGGATGTTATGCACTTTCGTTTCAACGTTTAAAAGCTAAAGTTGGCAAAATACTTCGTTATCAATCGGCTCAAAATGCACATTTACTAATTGTAAATTCCGCTTTTTCGCCAATTTCCGCCTTGTCTTTCACTCACCTTTAACTTTTAATGTCCCTTCTAGAGTGTAGAGTTACTTCTTGATAGTACTGTATCTCGTCCTGATGCAATTATTTGAGTTTTAGATGACAACAAAAAAATGAACCCTTCTAAATTACGTAAGCAGATCATTGAGACAGCTATTAAGTTCAATACGTCTGGTCTGAGTGTTGGCACCTCGGGAAATCTCAGCGTGCGCACTTCTAAAGGTTTTCTCATTACCCCAACGGGCATTCCTTATTATCAACTTAAAGATGCAGATATTGTTGCAATGGATCTTGAAGGCAATATTGTACAAAGTAATTTACAGCCATCCAGTGAATGGCATTTTCATCGAGATATTTACCTGGCACGGAAGGAAATCAATGCAATCGTCCATGTGCATTCTGATTACGCAACAGGGATAGCTTGTACGCGGCAGGACATTCCTGCGTTCCATTACATGGTGGCCAGAGCCGGAGGAGATTCAATTCGTTGCGCGGAGTATGCCACATTTGGCACAGAGGAACTTTCACAAAATGCGGTGAAAGCATTAAAGGATCGAAGCGCATGTTTGCTGGCAAATCATGGCATGATTGCGCTTGGTAAGGATATTGAATCAGCTTATAAACTTGCAGAAGAGGTTGAGAATATTGCCAAACACTACTGCATTAGTAAACAGCTTGGTGATGTCGTTCTACTGGATGAAAAAGAAATGAAAACCAATCTGGAGAAATTTAAAGCCTACGGGAAACAGCAGGGGACGAAGTGATTGACAACAAACGCCTGGCTTTATAATTAATCCTCCTTATCTAGCTATTCCTTATTAAATTTCAAAGGGAATAATATGGAAACCTGACGTTTGTAGTCAGCATACTTCTCACCAAATGAATTCATCAGGTCATGCTCCTCAAATTGCAGTGCAACCAGGATGTACACGGTGGTCACTACTGCAAACAGGAGATGCCCCGTCGTCATGTGGGGCGTAGACCAGAAGGCAATAATAATACCGGTCATGATGGGGTGCCGAACAAATTTGTAGAACCCGGAGATTTTGAAATCCAGATTTTTATAATCCTGATCCTTGAATTTAAAATAAACCTGACGTAAACCAAATAGATCTGAGTGGCTAATCATAAAAGTTGAAGCGAACAGGATAACCCAGCCTAACCAGAACAAACCATTCATCAGCAAGGCGCCAATAATGTTATCAATATGCCAAACAATATCAATCATGGGTCGCCATTGCCAATAGAGAAGTGTCAGCACGATGGCAGTGAATAAAACATAGGTACTCCGTTCCAGATATTCCGGAATAATTTGAGTCCACCATTTTTTAAATGCTGGTCTTGCCATGATGCTGTGTTGAAGTGCGAATAAAGTGAGCACGACCAGATTGATAATGATTGAGATTGCTGTATCACTTACAACACCCGAATCGATGGTTTTGGGAACTGGAAAACCACCAAGAAAGCCTATTGCATACAAAAGTGTTATAAATCCTGCCAGATATGCAATAGAACCATAAACAATCACGAAGACACGAGCCATGGTTTGGTATTCCCCAGAATGAATATCGCCCCAGTATAGTCGAATCTCAAGAAGACAAAACCAAACATATTTGAATTTGGGTTAGAATGGCGCGCATATAATAACAATAGTGTTTTTTATCTTATGGTGTTTGATAATTCCCCTGCAACAGAGTTGGTTACTATTCCTGGCATACAAACGCTTGAGAAGGGTGGCGAGCTGAATAACCCAGTCGTCGCGTTGGAACGTCTAGGTTCAGAATCTTCCCCGGTGATACTTATTTTCACCGGTTTATCTCCAGGGGCACACGTGGCCTCTTCTGAAAAAGACAAATCACCCGGTTGGTGGGAGTTTATGGTTGGTGCCGGGAAAGCCATTGATACAAATAAATATCATGTCATCTGTATTAATTCGATAGGCAGTTGTCGCGGCTCAACTGGTCCTGCCTCAATCAATCCAGATACCGGTGATGTTTATGGTGCCGATTTCCCTGATATTACGATTTGGGATATTGCCAGGTTAAGTGGATTGGCACTGGCTGAAATTGATATCAAAGATATTTACTGTGTGGTCGGTCCTTCGATGGGAGGTATGACAGCATTAGCCTGGATAATATCTTATCCTGAGAGGACCTGTCATATGATTAATATTTCCGCAGCCGTGGAGGCGGATCCATTCGCCATCGCGATTCGATCTGTACAACGTGAAATTATTCATACCGACCCTGATTTTATGGATGGAAACTATCCTATGGATGCGGAGCCTTTAACGGGTATGATGCTGGCGAGAAAACTGGGGCTGATCAGTTATCGATCAACGTCCGAATGGCGTAATCGTTTTGGAAGAAAGGAAGATGGCACGGGCTCAGACATTGAATCGTATTTACAATTTAATGCTGATAAATTTTGTCGTGATTTTGATGCTAATTGCTATATCAAACTTTCTCAAACGATGAACTGGTTTTCATTGATGGAAGAGATTAATTCCCCTGTGAATGAATTTGCTGCAAGCAACCTGGAATCGGCACTGGTCATTGGGGTAAGTACGGATATTTTGTTTCCACCCCACCAACAAAGAGAACTAACGGACTTGTTAGGCAAATCAGGTATTGAAACTATCCATCATGAAATAGATTGCCCTCATGGTCATGATGCCTTTCTGATAGATGAGGATAATTTCTGTCCGGTGATTAAGAGTTACCTGGATTCCCTGGCTTAGAATCTATATTCTATTTCTATTTCGCCGTTCACCACTCATTTACACACATGAAAGTCATTTGATTCTATAAGCAAGCACTTTGTCATTCTTCATCATGGGCAGCAGAATTAATTTTTGCTCAAGTAAGACCTCGAGATCAGCCATGCCTTGTTCCAGCTCCAGAAGTAATTTTGCATTCCCTGCCTTATTAATCTGATAGAGTTTTCCGGCCATCCAGTCAGTTACGTAATAGCCATCAATCCCGTCACTCTCAACGCCATCGAGATTGCCTATCGGTGTGCCACCGAGACTGGTAATGGATTTATCATTTATAGAAATAGATTTTAAATGTCCAGGGACTTCTGTCGCGAAACCATCTGTCATGACGCCCCATGCACCGAGAATCAAATGATCCTCTTCAACATGTAGGCCGTTGGGGTTTTCAAGTTCAGGAGATTCAAGCCAAATACTAAATTGACCATCGCACAAACAGTGAATACGATTGAGCACCATATCCGAGACATAAACTTCACCGGTACTGGTGACAGTGACATCATTAAGAAATTTGGCATCATCTACTTGATAACTATTGCTAATGGTGCCTGATGCAATATCTATCACGACTAACGTATCTATGTCGGCGACGTAAAGCATACCATCATAAATTGCCAGACCTTTTGGTGCGTTCAATCCAATAATCCATTGGTTGCTTAGTACCGTGCCATCAAGTAGTACTTTTGAGATATAGCCATTACCATCTTTCTCGACAGGCGAACCATTAACGTTGGAAACAAATAAAATGTCACTTGATGGATCATAAATGACAGATTCTGGATTATTAAACCCTTGTGCTTCCCAGAGTAACTCGAGCTTTGCCGTTCCCTTTTCAGGTGAATTATTTTCTGCTGTGTCGACTTGTGGTGCTTGCGCATTATCTGAACATGCGCTGAGGAAAAGGCCGATGAATATTAAAAAACTATAAAATATTTTTTTCATAACTACTCTCCATAAATAATAAAGGCAGAACCAGATTCAATAATCAGTCCTAAATTCAAGTAATAAGTGCATAACCGATTAACGTTTTTTTCTTTAATCCCTGTTAGCTTTTCAAAAACCTCATACGGGGTTTTAAATCCCAAACATTTTCTAGGGCGACTATTCAGTTTATGAACAGCATCAAAAACTTGCTTGGTTGTTACATCAATGAGTTCCATTGATTTTGGGAAATATTGCCTCAATAAGCCATTGGCATTTTCATTCTGACCACGTTACCATGAGTGACAAGGTTTTGCGAAAAATGTGTCACACTTTATTGATGCGGACACTTCCTGATGAAATGCAAACTCTTTGCCATTGTCAAAAGTAATCGTTTTTACAAAATGTTTTACAGGCTTAAATAAAGTGATCATGGCATCGGTCACTTCTCTGGCTTTTTTACTGGTCACTGGTATCGCTAAGCGAAGTTTTGATTTTCGCTCATCCAATGTCACCAAGGCACCCTGATGGTTTTTACCTATCATTGTGTCAGCTTCCCAGTCTTCAACACGCGCACGGGTATTAACCACTTCAGGCCTGTCATCAATATCAGTTCTATTAGGTATGCCGTTACGGTTACGCTTGTGTGCCGATCCATAACGTTTTCTATACGTTTTATTTTGATGATGGAGGTATTTATATAAATCTCCACCCGATTGTTTGTCTGCCAGAATATATTGATAAATTGTTTCATGATGTGAATTCATTATTCCATCTTGAGCGAGGCGACCCGCTATCTGTTCAGGACTCCAGTCCTGAACAATGTAAGCATCAATGATCTTTCTCACTTCAGCGTTCATTTTTATTGCCTTATGCTTTGATGCATGGCGTTCTTGAACCATGCCATTAGCCTGATTGTGGCGATAACCGCGAAGGCCAAGACTACGTTTAATCTCTCGCGATATCGTGCTCTGTGACCGTTCAAGGTCATGAGCAATTTCTGTTAATGTTTTACCGTTTTTCATTGAAAGTTCGATATAATGCCTTTCCTCAAGACTCAGGTGTTTGTAGCTCATTGTTGGCCTCTGCAATTGGCGTGGTAACCTTGCATTGTAACCCTGAGTCTTGTTTTATTAACAGGGTGGATGCTCAATTACTTCAGAGGTCATGCACTTATTATACGAATTCAGCAGTAGTGTTTAAACTTACAGGGGAAATAATTCTCGTAGTTTTTCACCAGGATCTTCGGCACTCATAAAAGCTTCACCAACAAGAAAACCATTCACACCATGCTTACGCATCGTTTTAATGTCCTCAATGGTGTGTATACCACTTTCAGTAATTACTGTGCGGTCATGGAATACATCAGGTAATAAACCAATGGTTGTTTCAATGTCGGTTTCAAAGGTGTGTAAGTTACGATTATTGATACCAATTAAAGGTGTACGTAACATTAAACCACGTTCAAGCTCTTCACGGTTATGCACTTCGACAAGGACATCCAGCCAGATTTCCTGAGCAGTACCAACCAGTTCCTGCATCTGCATATCAGACAGGGCAGAGACAATGATAAGAATACAATCAGCACCTAAAACTCTGGACTCATAAATCTGGTATGGGTCTATCATGAAATCCTTTCGTAACACAGGTAATGTACAGGCGGCACGTGCGCTTTGCATAGCTTGATCTGAACCCTGGAAAAAATCTACGTCAGTCAATACCGACAGGCAACTTGCGCCAGCGTTCTCATAAGATCGGGCAATTGATTCAGGATCAAAGTTTTCACAAATGATTCCTTTACTTGGTGATGCCTTTTTAATCTCGGCAATGACAGCGGCACGGCCTTTACTAATTGATCGTTCAATCGCCATATTGAAACCCCGAGTGGGTGGGGAATCATTGGCTCTATCTTTTGCTTCCTGCACCGGCATTTTAGATTTGCGTTCGCCGATTTCTTCAGCCTTACGTGTCAGGATTTTCTTTAAAATATCGGGAGTATTTTGAGACATGATTAAACGTTATTGATACAAATATTTTCTAGAAGGATTGTGTAAGTTTTGTTAACTCGTTCAGTTTGGCTCTGGCTGATCCATTTTCAATGACCTGTTGCGCAGACGCGATGCCGGAATCCAGTGAATCTTCAATGCCAGCAGTGTAGATGGCTGCACCTGCATTCAGCAATACGATGTCCTGAGATGGGCCAGCCTGATTGTCCAGAACGGCATGCATCACTTTTAGACTATCTTCGACATTTTTGACAGCCAGTGTACTGATGTCGGCGCGTTGCAGTTTAAACTGTTCGGGTTCAATGGTGTAAAATTTTATTTCGCTATTTTTCAACTCGGCGATACGGGTCGGTGCTGAAATACTGATTTCATCCATGCCATCTTCTGAATGCACAATCATTACCTGATCGCTACCAAGATTTTTCAGAACATTCGCTAGTGTCTCCAGCCAGTCATGATTAAATACGCCCATCACCTGACGTTTTGCACCGGCAGGGTTGGTTAAAGGTCCCAGAATATTAAATAGAGTACGCACACCAAGTTCACGGCGTGGAACGATTGCATATTTCATCGCACTATGATGCATGGGCGCAAACATAAAACCTATGCCAATTTCTTCAATACACTGTGCAACCTGTTCGGGCGCGATTTCAAGTTTAACCCCTGCGGCTTCCAGCACATCTGCACTGCCTGACTTGCTGGAGACAGAACGATTGCCATGCTTGGCTACATAGCCTCCAGCTGCGGCAACCACAAAAGCGGATGTGGTAGAGATATTGAATGTGTTGTGTCCATCACCCCCCGTACCACAAGTATCAATCAAATTATCATGATTGGTATGCACATGACTAGCCAGTTCTCGCATGACATTAGCGGCAGTAGTGATCTCATCAACCGTTTCACCTTTACTACGTAACCCAATCAGGAAGCCTGCGATCTGGGCATCGGTACATTCGCCAGTCATTATATTATTCATGACACTACGCATCTCATCACTACTGAGATTCCTTTTATCGATGACCAACTGTATTGCGTCTTGAATATCCATGATTTAACAGTTTTGAAAATGGCTGGTGTTATTTAACATCCAGGAAATTCTTTAACAGTTCATGACCATAAGAAGTAAGGATTGATTCCGGGTGGAACTGAACGCCTGAGATGGCATATTCCTTATGTCTTATGCCCATGATCTCGTCCACTTCACCTCTCTCAGTTTGAGTCCAGGCTGTGACTTCGAAACAATCAGGTAAGGTTTCCTGTTCAATCACCAGTGAATGATAACGCGTCGCAGTGAACGGATTACCCAGGCCAGCAAAAACATCGTTATTATTATGGTAAATCTCAGAGGTTTTGCCGTGCATGATTTTCTTTGCATGAACAATTCTTCCGCCAAATGCCTGGCCAATACTCTGGTGACCAAGACAAACGCCAAGCAAGGGAAGTTTTCCTTTGAAGTGTTCCACCAATTCCAGTGATATTCCTGCTTCGTTAGGAGTGCATGGGCCAGGCGAAATAATGATTCGTTCAGGAGCCAGTGCTTCAATTTCAGAGATGCTTATTTTGTCATTGCGATAGACGAGCATCTCTTCTCCCAGCTCACCAAAATATTGGACCAGGTTGTAGGTAAAAGAATCGTAGTTGTCTATCATCAATAACATAATTTATACGTTTGTCTTTTTCTTGTATTCAATTCAAGCCGTTTTCGGCCATTGCAACAGCTCTGAATATGGCACGACCTTTATTCATTGTTTCATTCCATTCATTTACAGGGACGGAATCTGCGACGATGCCTGCACCAGCCTGTATGTATAAGGTATCATCTTTAATCACGGCCGTGCGGATGGCAATGGCAGTGTCCATATTGCCATTCCATGAAAGGTAGCCAACGGCGCCAGCATAGATGCCTCGCTTAACAGGTTCCAGCTCGTCAATAATTTCCATGGCCCTGATTTTAGGTGCGCCTGAGACAGTTCCGGCGGGGAAAGTTGCCCTGAAAACATCAATGGCAGTTTGCCCACTTTTGAGAGTACCAACCACATTGGAAACGATATGCATCACGTGAGAGTAACGTTCAACAATCATTTTATCCGTGACCTTGACGGTGCCTATCTCAGCAACACGACCCGTGTCATTACGACCGAGGTCGATCAACATAAGATGTTCCGCGAGTTCCTTTGGATCAGCCAGTAACTCTTCTTCCAGTGCCAGATCTTCTTTTGCATCAGCACCACGCGGACGGGTGCCGGCAATCGGTCGAACGGTAACTTCATTATCTTCCAGACGCACCAGAATTTCTGGTGAGGAACCGACGATATGAAAATCTTTTAAATTCAGATAAAACATATAAGGAGAAGGGTTCAAACAACGCAGTGCACGATAGAGGTCGATGGGTGGTGCGTTAAATGGAATCGACATACGCTGCGAAAGCACAACCTGCATGGCATCGCCTTCGACAATATAATCTTTGATCCGATCAACCCCTTGTTGAAATCCTTCCTGGGTAAATCCAGAGACAAAATCTTTTTCAACGACGCGTCGCGTATTTTTATTAGGGGTGTCGACCAGAGCAACGGTTAATTTTTTTACAAGTGCATCAAGCTGTTCTTGTGCATTATCATAGGCGTCACTTTGTTCCGGGTTTGCGTGAACAATAATGTGTAATTTGCCATTGAGGTTATCGAATACGACCAGTTGTTCTGAAACCATTAATAAAATGTCCGGGCATTTTAAAGGGTCATTTTTTTCAGAGACATCGAGATGTGTTTCAATATAGCGGACACAATCATAGCCAAAGTATCCGACCAAGCCGCCGGAAAATCTTGGCATCCCATCTATTTCAGGTACGCGAAATTGTTGATGGTATGATTCCACTGCTTGTAGTGGGTCTTCTACTGTTTCCTTGCGAATAATTTCCCCATTTTCTTCGATGGAAAATTGATGATCAGTGACACGAAGAATTGTGCTTGAACCTAAACCAATGATGGAATACCTCCCCCATTTCTCACCACCGTGTACGGATTCAAATAAATAGGAGTAGGGTTCGTCAGCCAGTTTTTTGTAGGCACTCAAGGGTGTGTCCATATCTGCGAGCACTTCTCGCATTAGCGGAATACGGTTGTAATTGCCTTTAGCAAGTTGTTTGAATTGTTCTGGTGTCATCTTAAGCTGCTACCTGAAAAATATTTACTAGGTCTGCCAATGAGTCGACCACAAGGTCTGGGTTAGCAAGGTGAATATCCTGGCCGAGATTATACCCATAGCTGACACATAAAACCTGAAATCCGGCGGCGCGTGCGGCACTGACATCGTTCACAGAGTCACCCACCATTAAAGATCTGTTCGGACTGATGCCAAAATATTCAGCAGCATGCAGCAGTGGCATTGGATCAGGTTTTTTCTTTGTCAGGGTATCGCCACTGATGACGATTCCAAATGCTTTCTGAATCTCCAGAGTTTCAAGAATTGTATCTGTAAACTGGCTCAGTTTGTTGGTGACACAGCCAAGTTTAAAATTATTGCTTGTCAGATATTCCAGGCCTTCTCTGACGCCAGCATATAATCGACTATGCTTACATGCATTTTCTTTATAGAAATCTATGAACATGGGCAAGGCTTTCTCAAAAAGTGATGCCTCTGGTTCTTCGTTAAAATCACTCGTCACAAAATTATTGCTCAGGCCACGTTTAACCAGTTGTTCAATACCATTACCGACCCATTTCCTGACCTTTGTTTCACCCGCTTCAGGCAAGGAAAGCTCTCGTAACATGTTATCCAGACAATAAGCAAGATCAGGCACGGTGTCGACCAAGGTGCCGTCCAGATCCAGCAGTACCATTTCAGGGTGATTTAAAGACATGAGAGAAAAGACTGAATGGACTTAGGCCTTTAGCCTATTTATTGCGCCAGTTCGTCGCGCATGGTACTGATGGTTGCTTGATAATCATCACTGCCAAAGATGGCAGAACCTGCGACGAAGGTATCAGCACCGGCTGCGGCAATTTCACGAATATTATCGACCTTTACACCGCCATCGATCTCAAGACGAATGTCGTATCCACTGTCATCAATGATTTTACGAGCCTGTCTCAGTTTATCCAAAGCGGAAGGGATAAATGACTGACCACCAAAACCAGGATTGACTGACATGAGTAGCACCATATCCACCTTATCAATGACATGGCTCAGAATATCCAGAGGTGTTGCCGGATTAAACACGAGACCGGATTTGCAGCCATTGTCACGGATCAGTTGCAAGCTTCTGTCCACATGCTCACTGGCCTCCGGATGAAAAGTGATATAGCTGGCACCGGCTTTGGCAAAATCAGGGATGATTCGGTCAACCGGTTTGATCATCAGGTGCACATCCAGTGGTGCTTCGATACCGTAATCACGCAAAGCTTCGATAATTACCGGGCCGAAGGTCAGGTTGGGGACATAGTGATTATCCATTACATCAACATGGACAAAATCTGCGCCCGCGGCCAGTACCCTGGCAGTGTCATCGCCCAAGCGAGCCATATCAGCCGATAATATTGAAGGAGCAATGATGTAATCAGTCATAATGAGCCGTTGCTGTAAAATTAAGTCTGTTCTAATACAAGCTTTTGCAGGGCGCAACTCTACCTGATCATGCCAATGATCGCCACTGATGTCGGGAACTTAGGGCATGAATCCATTAGACTAGGTTCATGATGCGGATAGATAATTTCATTGTCGTTTTTATACTGGGTTTCATCCTTAGTGGTCAGCTTGCAGCGGAAGATATTAAAGAGCTAAGTCGGGAGAAGCAAATTGCCGAAAAACTAGCTCAGACTGCGGACGCTGATGAAATTATTAGTTTAAAGGCATCAGGCGAACGTTTCATTGGGCTCTATAAGAGGGCCAGAACCCGAGAAATCAGCGAAACAAAAACCGGGGAAGTTAACGGTGCTGTAATTCTGGTGCATGGAATGGGGGCACATCCAGACTGGCCAGATGTGATTTCGCCCCTGCGAATACAATTAACAGAATTTGCCTGGTCGACACTGTCCATTCAGATGCCGATCCTGTCTCCAGAAGAACCTGTCGCCGAATATGGTAAGACACTAAGACTTGCAAATAGCCGAATACAAGCAGCGGTTGATTATCTCCATGACTGGGGGATTGAGCCGATTATTCTGCTTGGCTACAGTTTTGGGGCATCACAAGCTGCAAATTATCTGGCGAGTAATAAACCTGAGGATATAAAGGCATTTGTTTCCGTGAGTATGCTGGCGCAAAAATTTATCAAACCAGGGATGGACGTGTTTAAGTTTATTGCTGGGATAGCTATTCCCATACTCGATATCTATGGAGAAGAAGATTTGCAGGATGTCAGACGAGGGATTGACGATCGTCGTCTGGCAGCAAGTAAAAATGGAAATTCTGGATTTCAACAAATTGAGTTGCAGAAATCAGGGCATCATTATCTGGGGCTTGAAGACGCATTGGTAGAACAAATTCAGATTTGGTTACAAGACATCATATTAGTCATTGACGAAACTACCAATATTTCTGAACTTTCACCTGAAATCTTGCATGAAAGACAATAGACTACCAATAATAAACAGGTAATAAGCTGCGACACGTAGAAGAGGAGTGCACTGTGAATCAGGAAGTTGATACTGTTCATGTTCCGGACAAAGAGGAACGTACCTGGGGTATGTTTTGTCACCTGGTGGTTTTTTTAGGTTTCATTATTCCCTTTGCTAG
>SMVA01404913.1_pt1 | contig 19719 bp, 19 predicted proteins | sample 2456451 | NCBI WGS metagenome assembly SMVA01 (sample SAMN11095933, study PRJNA526329) | marine sediment metagenome | biome: Marine sediment; feature: Surficial sediment; material: Deep marine sediment; isolation source: Hadal surficial sediment | place: Pacific Ocean | collected 2014-05 | depth... | reverse complement strand
CTGCCGCAAGCAACTCACGGCATGGTAATCGCGGCGCTCGCCCGGACCAAGCGGCAATGTCTGCTGCTCGTGTCGGCGCCTGCCGCGGCGCGCAGAAGGCCATGCGGACGCACCGTTAAAGTGCGTCAGTCGCACCCGCATGGTGCGACAGGCGGCCCTGCGGCCCCCTGTGTAAAGGCTATCTCTTTGAAATTTCACGATAAATGAGGTTGGCACGGTTCCTGATAGACACAGTCCTGATAAAGCTCGGCGTGGACGTCCCGTGTGAGTCTGGCACCGCGAACGTTGTTTGTTGCGCGCTGCCGGGACAACCCGTCAAAAATGATCATGACCATGGGGAAAGAACAGAGATGAAGAAATTAATCGCAGCGTTGCTGCTGCTCAGTGCTGGTTATGCAGCCGCTGCCGAGGTTTCGGGCAACGTGACGTACGCCACCGACTATCGATTCCGCGGTATCTCCCAGACAGGCCGTGACATGGCACTGCAAGGCGGCTTCGACTACGACTTTGGTAACGGCTTCTACGCCGGCGCCTGGGCATCCAACGTCCAGTTCGGCGGCTCTATCGAAGTGGACTGGTATGGCGGCTATGCCGGCGAGATCAACGAAGAGGTCGGCTTCGATGTCGGCTACATGTGGTACAACTATCCGTCGGATGGCCAAAATCCGGACCTCGACTACCAGGAGATCTACGGCAGCCTCAGCTACATGGATGGGACGGTCGGTCTCGTCTATTCGAACGATTACTTCGCGGAAACCGATTCCTTCATCTATCTGTATGGCGATTACAGCTGGGCAATCAATGAGCAACTGGCCCTCGACATCCACCTCGGTTGGAACATGTTTGACGACGATGACGCGTTTGCAGAATTTCTCGATATAAACCCGGCGGTAAACAATCCGGGTGACGATTACTTCGACTACAGCGTCACTCTGTCGACCTCTGCAGTTGGCCTGGATTTTGCGCTGGCCCTCGTCGGCACTGATATTGATGATGATGATTGCGGCGCTGAACTCTGCGACGACACCATCGTCCTGTCTGTATCGAAAAGCCTGTAATTGAGCGAAAATCCCAGGTGCACAAGATCTTCCACAAAGATCTCCCATGGTTGCAGCCGCCAGGCTCAATCGCCGGGAGAGTGCAGCTGGCCTTACTCATAGCTCGTTGAGGTTCAACAGGAGATAAAACCATGAAACTAATTACTGCCATCATCAAACCCTTCAAGCTCGACGATGTTCGTGAAGCGCTATCCGAGATCGGCGTTCAGGGGATGACAGTGACCGAAGTCAAAGGCTTCGGTCGTCAGAAGGGACATACAGAACTCTACCGCGGCGCGGAGTACGTGGTGGATTTTCTGCCAAAAGTGAAAGTAGAGGTTGCCGTGGACGACGGGATGCTCGACCAGGTTCTGGAGTCGATCACCTCATCTGCAAATACCGGCAAGGTCGGCGATGGCAAGATTTTTGTTGCATCGCTGGAAGATGTTGTCCGCATTCGAACGGGCGAAACCGGGGCCGATGCCGTTTGACGGTGCCTGCCTGATTCCTACAAGGGAGAAAGATTGTGGAAGATCTTGTACAGAAGCAAAAAAAATACGGAATCCCTCAGTGCCTTGTCGCACTTGTGATTCTTGGACTGGCGCCTGGCGCGTTCGCCGATGAGGTTAACTCGGGTGATACGGCTTGGATGTTGACCGCGACGGCGCTGGTGTTGTTCATGACGATTCCGGGTCTGGCGCTGTTCTATGCCGGCATGGTCCGCGCGAAAAACGTCCTGTCAGTATTGATGTCATGCTTTGCCATTACCTGCCTGGCAACGGTGATCTGGGTATTGTGGGGTTACAGCATTGCCTTCGGCGGCGAAGGTGAGTATTGGGGTGGCCTGAGCAAGATGTTCCTTGCTGGTGTTGGCGTCGATTCGGTGTCCGGCACAATCCCCGAAAGTGTGTTCATCACCTTCCAGCTGACATTTGCCGTGATCACACCCGCATTGATTGTTGGTGCGTTCGTGGATCGGATGAAATTTTCCTCGCTGCTTGTCTACATCGCACTATGGATCACCATTGTCTACGCGCCGATCGCCCACTGGGTGTGGGGCGATGGCGGTTGGTTGGGTGCATTAGGGATACTGGATTTCGCCGGTGGTACGGTCGTGCATATCAATGCCGGAATCGCGGGCCTCGTCACCGCACTGGTGCTGGGTAAACGTAAAGGATTTCCAACTACGGCGATGCCACCGCACAACCTGACGCTGTCGGTGATTGGTGCAGCCATGCTGTGGGTTGGCTGGTTCGGCTTCAACGCAGGTAGTCAGCTTGCGGCTGACGGTGTTGCCGGGATGGCAATGCTGGTTACGCAAGTTGCGACCGCATGCGCAGCTCTTGGTTGGATGGTCACAGAATGGATCATCCATAAGAAAGCCAGCGTACTGGGAATCATCACCGGCGCTGTAGCCGGACTGGTAGCGATTACGCCAGCATCGGGTGCAGTTGGTCCCATGGGGGCGATGGCAATTGGACTTGCGTCTGGTGTTATCTGCTTCTTCGCGTCGACCACTTTGAAGCGGGCAATCGGCTACGACGACTCCCTCGATGTCTTCGGTGTGCACTGTGTCGGCGGGATCGTCGGTGCACTTCTTACCGGGGTGTTTTGCGCAGAAGTGTTGGGTGGGGCGGGATTTGGCGTTGCGTCGGGTACCATGGGCGGTCAGCTGATGGCGCAAGCTACTGGTGTGCTGGCGACCCTCGTGTACACCTCCATCGCAACGTACGTCATTCTCAAACTCGTGGACCTCGTGATGGGGCTGCGGGTTGATGAAGAAGAGGAAGTCATGGGGCTGGATTTGTCGCTCCACAACGAGACTGGCTATAACCTCTAAACCTGAGGCCCAATCAATTGGCAATTGCCCAGCATTGGGCATATTTAAAACGCACACTCCGGTGTGCGTTTTTTTTTGCATTGTCCGGTATCCCCGACAGTTCGCCCCAACTGTCCGTTGCGGTCGGGGAGTGTACAATAGCCGGCTTTGTTTTTGAGCGGTTCGACTGATGCGTTACGTCAGCACGCGAGGGAACACTCCCGCGATGACCTTCACAGATGCCGTGATCACAGGCTTGGCGCCCGATGGCGGTCTGCTGGTACCCGATGAAATTCCACAGATTGCCGACCGGCTCGGCGATTGGCAGGACCTGAGTTTCAGTGAGCTTGCGAAAGCCCTCATCGCGCTGTTTGTCGACGACATTCCGCAGGCCAAACTCGACGAATTGATCGATCGTGCTTATCAGGGCTTCGCCGAACCCGACGTTGTGGCGCTGCGATCAATCGCGGGTGTTGAGGTCCTCGAGTTGTTTCACGGACCTACACTTGCGTTCAAGGACGTGGCGCTGCAACTGCTTGGCCAACTCTTCGAATACATTCTGGATATCCGGGGTCAGCATCTGAACATTCTGGGCGCCACGAGTGGTGATACCGGCAGTGCGGCGATAGCGGGGGTGCGCGGACTGAAAACAGTGGACATCTTCATCATGTATCCGCGGGGTAAAGTCAGCGCGCTGCAGGAATTGCAGATGACCACGGTACTCGACGACAACGTGCATTGTCTGGCGGTCGAGGGCAGTTTCGATGACTGCCAGAGAATCATGAAAGCCGTCTTTAACGATGCCGAGTTCAAATCCGAGTATTCGCTCGGTGCGGTGAATTCGGTGAACTGGGCACGCGTGCTCGCGCAGATCGTCTATTACGGCTATGCCAGCCTCAAACTTGGGCGCGAAGCCGGAGTGACGTTCTGTGTGCCAACGGGGAACTTCGGTAATGTTTTTGCCGGATATCTGGCCAAGCGTATGGGATTCCCGATCGCGCAACTCGTCGTCGCGACCAACGAAAACGACATCCTGTCCGTCTTCTTCGAGACCGGCCGCTATGAGCGCGGTGCGGTGCGCTATACGGTTACGCCCGCAATGGACATTCAGGTCGCGAGCAACTTCGAACGCTTCCTGTACTACCATTTTGGCTGCGATGCGGGCCAACTCAACGCGTTCATGCACGCATTCGCCACCACCGGCACAGCGGAATTGCCGCAACCACCCGGCTCGGACGTTTTCCTGGCAACGGCCGTAAGTGAGGCCACCACGCTCGAGACGATCCGCGCACTCTATGAGGATTGCGGCTATGTCGCAGATCCGCACACCGCTGTGGGGATCGCTGCGGCCGGACGCTTCGACATACCAGGTCCTACAGTGTGCATCGCCACCGCACATCCGGCCAAATTTCCCGAATCAGTCAACGAATCGATCGGTAAAGAGGTTGCCAGGCACCCGGCACTCGACGCGCTCGCCGGCCTGGAGAGCCATCGCATGGAAGTTGCGGCCGATGAAGCGGCCATCAAAGCGGTTATCCGGCAACGAGTCGCTGCAATCAGCGGCGGCTGATTTCAGCGGCGCGGCGGGCCGGATCAGCGCTCGAGAATTCCCGCCACACAAAACGGCAGTTCGTGCAGATTCACCACGGTGTTCGTTGGCACACAGGAACCTGCCGGCAGCGTTTCTTCGTTGTGGTTGACCCAGATTGTGTGCATGCCGACCGCTGCTGCGCCCTGAATGTCATCGATCAGATGATCGCCGATGTGGATGGCGTCGCGCGGCTGCGCGCCACAGTGATCGAGTGCGGCATGGAACATAGCCGGTGCCGGTTTGCTCGAACCAACGTCGGCGGCCGAATAGGCGAAGGAAAAGTAGCGATCCAGTCCGAGTTTGCGGAAGTCGGCGTTACCGTTTGTCAGAGCTCCCAGGCGGTAGGTGCCAGCGAGTTCTTCGAGAACTTCCAGTGCGCCGGTAAAATAGACGACGTCGTGGCGTGCTTCGTAAAATTTCTCGAACGCAACCTTGGCGAGCGACCTGGCGCTGGCTGGGTTGTAGCCGCATTGGCTCAGCGCCTGAAAAAGAATCTCTTCGCGCAGCGCAGAGAGGTCATGGCGCAATTTCGGGTTGGCTGCCACGAGTTGTGAGCGCAATTCGAAAATCGCCTCCTGGTCGAAGCGCTGCGAATACTCCGGTGCCTCGACATCCAGCCAGGATCGCATTTGCCGCTCGGCTCTATGAATAACGTCGCCGACGTCCCACAACGTGTTGTCGAGATCAAACGTGATGACGCGGGCTCTCCCCATCAGTCGCCTTGCGGTTTTGACCGCGCGTCTGGCGGTTCTGACCGCGCGTCTGGCGGTTCTGACCGCGCGTCTTGCGACTCTGCCCGCGGATGAGCGGAGTCGTAGACCTTGGCGAGATGTTGAAAGTCCAGGTGTGTGTAGATCTGCGTGGTGGCGATGTCGGCGTGGCCAAGCAGTTCCTGGACAGCTCTGAGATCGCTGCTCGATTCCAGCAGATGGCTGGCGAAACTGTGGCGCAGCATGTGTGGGTGTAGCTGACTGCTGCCGAGTTGGCGGCGTGCGAGCTCTTTGATCCTGAGCTGGACGGTGCGCGGACTGATACGCTTTTCCGGCCGGCCGGTGAACAGCGGCGCCGTGCGGTCCGGCAGGTTGCGGCAGGCGAGCCAGCTGCGAATTGCCTCGATGCAGTGACGCCCGAGCGGTACCTGTCTTGTTTTGCGGCCTTTACCGACAACCGTGACGAACCCCGCTGCGAGATCGAGATCGGCAATGTTTACTCCAACGAGTTCGGCCAGCCGCAAACCACTGCCGTAAAACAGTTCGGTGATCGCCCGATCGCGTTTCTGGATCGGCGTATTTGCGGTGAAGGCGAAGAGTTTCGCCGCCTGATCGGTATCGAGTGTTTGTGGCAGTCTACTGCGGCCTTTTGGTGCTTTGTTGGCCACTGCCGGGTTGGCGGCAACGCAGCCGTTGGCCTCGAGGTAATTGAAAAAGCTGCGCACGCTGGACAATGCGCGTTGGATGGTCCTCGGCGAAAGGCCGCTGCTATGGAGAGAGGCGATGAAAGTGTCGACGTGATGCGATTTGACGTCGGCGAGGGGTACGCCGGTTTTCTCGAGGAAGCGGGCGATGTCTCGGCGGTAAGCGCTCAGCGTATGTGGAGAGTACTGTTTCTCGAAACGCAGATGATCGAGAAAACCGTCTAACTCATTGGACTTGTTCACGACGCCAGTCGTTGGACCACGCGGCTCAACACGTCACCGATGTACGTCACGAACAGGGTATCCATATCGGCGGTAAAACGATTCGCGTCACGAGCGCCAATTGCAAGGCATCCTTCGCCGTTCTCCCAGAACAAGGGCGCCAACACAGCGCTGCCCTGGGTGTTGTGATCCTGGATAGGGAAGATTGTCGCGAGCTCCTCGGAACGGAGCATCAGACAGACAGGTTGATTGTTGGTCACAAATCGCTCGTGCGGCAGCGTGCCTTCATGACTTTGCAGGTGATCGAGAAAGACCGGGAGCTTCGCGAGATGGCAGCAGACGAAGTCTGCCTGGAAATCCGCCAGTACATAAGTAGCCAGCACTTCGTTGAGTTCATGCCAGTTATTGACGTGCAACAATTCCAGGGTGAGCGTTCGGGTCTTGGCAAACAGTACGTCATTGTCCTTGGCGGCCTGCATCAGTTCGTTCATGCGACGACGCATCTGCATGTTGCGCTCTCGCAGGATTGCCACCTGACGTTCAATCAACGAGGTAGCATCGCCGGCTTCATGCGGCAGATTCAGCTCTGACAGGAGTTTTGGGTGCCTGAGGAAAAATCCCGGATCGTCTTTCAGGTAGGCGATGACAGACTCATCGGTTGGATTTGTCTCGGCGTCGGTAGCCGAAGTCATGGCGAGATATTCACGCTGCTAGGCGGCCCTCATACACGAAGGTGGCTGATCCGGTCAGTTTAACGGGGCTGTCGCCGCCCTGCCAATGAATCCGTATTTTGCCGCCGGGAAGTGACACTTTGACCCTATCTGCAAGTTTTCCGAGCAGGCGCCCGGCCACTGCGGCGGCGCAGGCCCCGGTACCGCAGGCACGCGTTTCCCCGACGCCGCGTTCGAATACGCGCAGGCGGACAAAGCCTGAATCGATGATCTGACAGAAACCGATGTTGGCCCGTTGCGGAAAAAAATCATGGCTGGTGAGCGCCGCGCCGATCTCGGCCACCCGGGTTGTGACGATGTCGTCGACGAAAATGACGCCGTGCGGGTTACCCATCGATACCGGGGTAATCTCGAATTCTTCATCGAGTGCGGCGAGCGTGAAACTGGGGTGACCACAGGAAACAGCCTTGGCAACACAAAACGGAACTTCCTGCGCCGCCAGGAGTGGCGGCCCCATGTCCACTTCAACAGTGTCCGGGTCCAGCAATCGGGTTTCGATGCGTCCTGTGCTGGTCTGCAGGACGATGTTGGGCTTGATACTCAGAGGCAGATCGGCAATGAATTTCGCCACGCAGCGCGCACCGTTGCCGCACTGTTCAGCAGGGGATCCGTCTGCGTTGTAAATTCGGTAGTTGAAATCCGCGTCCGGCTGCTGTGGTGGCTCGATGATCAGCAGCTGATCGAAACCAATACCCGTGCGTCTGTCAGACCACTGGCGAATGTGATCCGGCGTGAATTCGAATACCTGACTGACAAGATCAAGCACCATGAAATCATTACCGAGGCCGTGCATTTTTGCGAATTTGATCTCCATCAGGTGCAGCCTACAGCAATTCGAGCCGAAGCTGGTCGGCAGACGTTTCGCGTCGCCGCACCACCTCAAAGGCGTCGCCATCCACCAGCACTTCGGCGGGTCGAGGGCGGGAATTGTAATTCGAGGACTGAACCATGCCGTAAGCACCTGCGGAGTAAATGGCCAACAGGTCCCCCTCAACGACGTTGAGCGGACGTTCTTTAGCCAGAAAATCGCCGCTTTCGCACACCGGTCCGACGATGTCCCAGGAAGTGCACGCCGCGTCAGCGCGCCGGTGGACGTTCGCCACGCGATGCCATGCCTGATACAGAGCCGGTCGAATCAGGTCGTTCATCGCGGCATCCACCACGGCGAAATTTCTGTGCTGCGAGGTCGGCGCGGGCTTTAAATACTCCACCCTCGTGGCGAGGATGCCGGCGTTCGCGACCAGGAACCGCCCGGGCTCGAGGGCAATCTGCAACGGACGATCGGCGCGCGCAGCAGCGAGTGCGGCTCCAAGCGCGCTGCCGAACGCTGCGATGTCGAATTCCGGCTCATCGCCGTAGCTGACGCCAAATCCCCCACCCAGGTCCAGGTGTTCGATTTCAATACCGTCATTGGCCAGTGCGTCACGTAACGCCAGTAAGTTCTGCAAGGCTTCGAGGATGGGTTCACCCTCAGTCATCTGCGAGCCGATATGACAAGCGATTCCAGTTGTCTTCAGCCACTGCCGATCTGCTGCTACCCGGTACAGTTCTCGTGCCTGCCCGATGGGCACACCGAACTTGTTTTCTTTCAGGCCGGTGGAGATATACGGGTGGGTCTTTGCAGCCACATCAGGATTGACCCTTACCGCGATGGGTGCCACTTTGTTGAGCAGTTCGGCGCGAACACTCAGACGATCGAGTTCCGAGGCACTTTCGATGTTGAAGCAATCAATACCGAGTTTGAGTGCGAAGTCGATTTCTTCCGTGGTTTTGCCGACACCGGAAAAAACGACCTTCGCGGGATCACCACCCGCTGCCAGCACTCTGTGCAGCTCACCGCCGGAGACGATGTCGAATCCTGCGCCAAGTGCTACGAAGCAACGCAGGATCGACAGATTGGAGTTTGCCTTGACCGCGTAGTAGATGCACGCGTCAATGTTCTCGAAAGCCGCAACAAATCGTCGATACTGAGATTCCAGATACTTGCGCGAATAAATGTAGACGGGTGAACCGACCGACGCCACGATGTCTGGCACGGCGACGGATTCGACGTGCAGGACGTCGCGCTGATATTCGAAACAGGTCATGATCAACTGCGCAGATCGGCTCGATCCGCCGCGGTAGTGACAGCTGCCGTGGCCGTCGGATCAGTCAGCGCTGGGTTTGTCAGTGGACCCTTCTGGCCACAGGTCGCCGCTTGCGCTGTCAAAATACATAGAAGAATCCAGCGCACTGGAGTGTCCTGGTAGAAAACGCGCGATTATACACTGTAGCCTCTTGCTGGTGCCGTGGCTTTTAACCCTGGGTTTAAGCCGCGTCAACTGAGCCGGGCACGCGCGCGGCGCACTGCTGCACGGACCTGTTCGGGTGCGGTCGCGCCAAAGTGGTTGCGTGCCGCAACGGAGCCTTCCAGGGTCAGTACGTCGAATACGTCAGCCGCGATTTCGCTGTTGAACTGCTGGAGTTCCTGCAGTGAGAGCTGATCGAGCCGTTTGGCCTGTTCGATTGCATAAGAAACCACTTTGCCGACTATCTCATGGGCGTCGCGAAAGGGCAGGTTTCGGCGCACTAGGTAGTCGGCAAGATCGGTGGCGGTAGCGTATCCCGCATTCGCTGCCGCGCGCATGTTTTCGGCATTTGGTTCGATGGCCGGAATCAGACCCGTGAATGCGGTTATTGAATCCCGCAGCGTGTCCACAGTGTCGAAGAGCGGCTCTTTGTCTTCCTGATTGTCCTTGTTGTAGGCAAGCGGTTGACTCTTCATGAGCATGAGCTCGGCCACGAGGGCACCGGTCACTCTGCTGGCCTTGCCTCGAATGAGTTCAGGGACGTCGGGGTTTTTCTTCTGCGGCATGATGCTCGAACCCGTGCAGAACCGGTCAGGTAGATCCACAAACGAAAACTGTTGCGACATCCACAACACCAGTTCCTCACTCCAACGCGAAAAATGAATCATGGTGAGACTGGCGACGGCGCAGAACTCGATAATGAAATCGCGGTCACTGACCGCATCGAGTGAGTTTTCACAGACCGCAGCGAACTTAAGCTCGCTCGCAACCTGATCGCGATCGATTGGAAACGTCGTGCCCGCCAGCGCAGCGCTGCCCAAAGGCAATACGTTTACCCGCGCTCGACAATCGGTGAGCCGTTGCCGGTCGCGCAGAAGCATCTCGAACCAGGCGAGCAGATGATGGCCGAAGGTGATCGGTTGTGCCGTCTGCAGATGGGTGAATCCAGGCATGATGGTCGCTGTATTCTTCTCAGCCAGATCAAGTATATTTTGCAACAGGATCTTTTCTGCCATGAGCAGTTCATCGATCTCGGCGCGCAGATACAAGCGGATGTCTGTCGCGATTTGATCGTTGCGGGAGCGGCCCGTGTGGAGTTTTTTTCCGGTATCACCAATGAGGTCGACCAACCGGCTTTCAATGTTCATGTGGACGTCTTCCAGGCCTATCTGCCACTCGAATTGACCTTCGGCTATTTCTTTGTGAATTGCCTGCAATCCCGCTACGATGCGCGTGCATTCGTCGGCGGTGAGAATCCCTACATTTGCGAGCATGTTGGCATGGGCAATGGAGCCTTGGATATCGTAGCCATACAAGCGCCGATCAAAGCCTACAGACGCGGTAAATGTTTCCACGAAGGCGTCTGTGGCTTCCGCAAACCGCCCGCCCCAGGGTTTTCCGTCTTGACTCATGAACTTCCAAGGATGCAATAGAAGATGGTGGCGGATTATAGCAACCAATCCCATCGCAAGACTGTGGCGGATTTGCGTGCAAAGCCCTTTGTTGTGCCGGATCTCTGCAACGTCACGGCGATTTCCCTGCTGGTTGTGTTTGGAGAGTTGCTGGTTCTCGTGATGCTGTTTGGCGGCGGCCCGATCACCTGGTTGCGACTGGCGCTGATGTCACTGTTCGTGCAGTGGGTCGCTCTTACAAGTGCAGGCATCCTGTGCGCGACGCGTAAGATGCTCGCGGATCTGGGTTTGATCGCCGGTGCCATGACCGCTTTTGGCATCGTCATGGTGATCACGATCGCGGTGGGCGTCATTACCGATCGCCTTCTGTTACAGAGCTACTCCTTCAGTGGCATAACCTGGTCCGTCATCCTCGGGCAGGTGCTTATCTCGGGAATAATAACGGTGCTCGCACTGCGCTATTTTTATGTCCAGCAGGAGCTGCGCGTGCAGGAGCAGTCTGAGTTGCAGTCGAGAATTCAGGCGTTGCAGTCGCGCATTCGCCCGCATTTTCTCTTCAACAGCATGAACATCATCGCGAGTCTCATCGCGACGGATCCTGCGACCGCGGAAACCGTGGTCGAAGATCTCTCGGAATTGTTTCGTGCGAGCCTCAACGACGCCGGAAATCAGGTGCAACTGAGTGAAGAACTGGATCTGTGCGAGCGCTATGTCCGTATCGAAGCACTGCGGCTTGGCGATCGGCTGCAGCTCGAATGGGAAATCGAGGAGGTACCCAGTTCGGTCAAAATTCCCCTGCTGACATTACAGCCACTACTCGAAAATGCGATTTATCATGGCATCCAGCCGCTGCCTGAAGGGGGGACGATCCGCCTGAAGTTGTGGTTCGAAAACCAGGATGTGAACGTTGAAATCTCCAATCCGCTGCCGCCGGATTCTTCCTTCGGGGAAAGTCAGGGGAACAAGATGGCGTTGGCCAATATTCGGAGTCGGCTCAGCGTGCTCTACGGTACCCGGGCGGAATTGCGAACGTCGTCCGATGAAACTCATTATATCACCTCATTGCGCTACCCACTGAGACCGGATGCGATGGAGCAGGAGGCTCAACCATGAGAGTGCTCATCGTCGATGATGAACAGCTGGCGCGTGATCGGCTCGCCCGCATAATCAATGGCTTCGATGACTACGAAGTCGTTGGTGAGGCCGCCAATGGCATCGAAGCGGTCAAAATAGCATCGAGTGTCGAACCCGAAGTTGTCCTGCTCGATATTCGTATGCCCGGCATGGATGGCCTGGAGGCCGCGCGCCACATCGAAGAATTTGAGGAACCGCCGGCCGTCATTTTCTGTACTGCGTATGAAGAACATGCGGTGGAAGCATTCAATCTGCAGGCTGTGGGTTATCTCCTCAAGCCCGTGCGCAAGGAAAATCTCGAAGCCGCGCTTGGCAAAGCGCAACGCGTGAACAAAGCTCAGTTGGCGGCGCTGGCAGGCGAGCAACCCCCGCGAAGATCGCACATATCTGCGCGGACCCGCAAGGGCATCGAGCTGATTCCGGTCAATGATGTGAGGTATTTTCAGGCGGATCACAAGTACGTGACCGTGCGCCACAGCGAGGGCGAAATCATCATTGATGAAACGTTGCGCGAACTCGAAGACGAATTCGGTGGCCAGTTTGTTCGCGTGCACCGCAATGCACTCGTGGCGTCAAAATATGTCATCGGCCTGGATCGGCTTGCCACCGGGCACTATCAGATACGAATGCGCGATATAGAGGAAACGCTGGACATCTCCCGCCGGCATGTGGCCGGCGTCCGCAAGTTCATCAAGAAGCTATGAATGCGGCAGAGAAGTAGTTGATGACTCGCAGTCGAATTGTCATCGCGACCCGTGAAAGCACGCTTGCCCTGTGGCAGGCAAATTTTATTCGCGAGCGTCTGCTCGCTGCCTATCCTGATCTGAGCATCGAAATCCTGGGAATGACGACCCAGGGTGATCGCTGGCAGAGCTCGCCCCTCTCCGCGGTCGGTGGCAAGGGACTGTTCATAAAAGAACTCGAAGAAGCCATGCTTGCTGGCACTGCCGATATCGCGGTGCATTCGATGAAAGATGTTCCAGCACAGCTGCCTGCGCCGTTTGCGCTGCCGGTTATCGGCTACCGAGTGGATGTTCGTGACGTGCTGGTGTGCCCGCAGGGACACGGTCTCATGGCGCTGCCGGCCGGCGCACGGGTGGGTTCATCGAGCCTGCGGCGACAGGCGATGCTGCTGGCACGCCGCAACGATCTCGAGATGCTGCCGGTGCGTGGCAATGTGGGCACACGGCTGAGCAAACTCGATGCCGGTGACTACGATGCGCTGATACTTGCGGCTGCGGGTCTCGAGCGTCTGGGGCTCACTGAGCGCATCTGCGAACATCTCGAACTCGACGTCTGCCTGCCGGCGGCGGGACAGGGCGCTTTGGGGATTGAGTGCGTGGCGGCGGACACTGAACTGCGGATGCTGCTCGAGGTGCTCAACGATCCCGAGGTCAGTGATTGTGTTCAGGCCGAACGAACGGTCAGTGCAACTCTGGGTGCGGATTGTTCCACGCCGCTGGGTGCACATGCGCGCAAGAAGGCGGACCGCATAGAACTCGCTGCTGCGCTCTGTACGGCGGATGGCAGCTGTATTCTGCGGGCATCAGCGACCGGAACCGATCCAGTGGCAACGGGTCGTGAGGTCGCCTCGTCCCTGCTGAATGACGGTGCTGCAGAGCTGCTCGCAGCGCTGGCAGCGTCTGCAGACGCTGCTGACGATGACTGAGGGTGACAGGTTGCGCGTCTGGCTCACGCGCAGTGAACCCGGGGCAAGTCGGCAGAGTCTTGAACTATGCGCCGCGGGGTACGACGTCTGGTTGGCCCCGGTACTCGAGATCGAATCCATTGAGCTCGCAGCACCCGTGGGTGGCGCAGATATCGTCATATTTTTGTCCGAACCTGCCGTCCTATTTGCCGGTGATCTCGCGTTCTGTGACCGCGGGCAGGTATTCGCGATCGGTGGCAGAACCCGGGAGGTACTTGCCGAGCGGGGAATACGCTCGGTAGCCCCGGCAGACGCCACCGCTGAAGGGTTATTGGCATTGCGCGAGTTCGCGGACGTCAAAGACAAGCAGGTGGTGGTGGTCGCAGGTGAAGGCGGACGCGGGCATCTGTGGCAAACACTGCGTGCCCGTGGCGCCAAACTTACCAGTCATACCTGCTACCGGCGGCGGCCCGCGGCAGACGACCTGCAGGTCGATGTTGCCGCGATCGACGCCATACTTGCCGCAAGTGGTGATGGCGCAACACTCGTTGCGCGGGTATGGTTTCCAGCGGGCGGCCGGGCGGCTATTCCCTTCCTGGTGCCTTCGCAGCGCGTCATGGAGATTGCCGGGGGCGCGGGTTTCACGCGAGTCGTCCTCTGCAACGGTGCCGGCAGTGCGGCGTGGCTCAAGGGCCTGGCAGATCTGCGCAAGAAAAGTTGAGAGGCGAAGATGGATGAAGACCTGACGGACAAAGGTCAGGAGGCAGGTGGTGTGGCGAGTGTTGTGACTGCTGAGGCTGGTGGTGGTGCTCCGCAGAACGCGCCGCCGGTGGCAACCGGCGGTGCCGGCTCGAAGCAGACGCAGGCGGTGCGGCCGAAAGCCGCCGGACGCTGGCTGGGGTTGTTCAGCTTACTGCTGGCAACCGGGGCTGCCGGGCTCGCGGGTTATCTCTATTATCAGTTGATCTTTTTGACGCCAATGACCGCGGTCGAAGTGCGATTCAGCGGAGTTGAATCTCAGGCGGAACAAATTGCCGGAGAGCTGGCAACCCTCACCTCACAGCAAGCACAGGCGCTCGCCGATTTTTCACGATCCCAGAAAGCAGAGCTCGAATTCGCCCAGGAACGCATGATCGCCGCCTTCAACGAGGTCGCCACTCAGGCGCCGCCCTCGCGGCGCGAGTGGATGGTGGCCGAAGTTGCCTATCTGTTGCGCATCGCCAACCATCGGCTGCTGATGGAACGCGATGTCGATGCAGCGCTGCAGCTCCTCACGGTAGCGGATACGATTCTGCTGGAGCTCGATGACTTCGGCCTGTATCAGGTTCGTGCCGAACTCGCCGATGAAATTCTCGCGCTTAAGAATGTCGAGAGCAACGATGTGCAGGGCATTTATCTTCAGCTGGAGGCGATAAAAGGCGACCTGGCACGACTGCCTTTGCGGTTGCCGGAATATCTGTTGCAGAATGCCGCACCTGCGCCCGCTTCCAGCAGCGGATTCTGGGAGGCGTTGGCCGAACAGTTTTCTTCCTATTTGCGTTTCCGGCGCTTCGACGGCAGTACCAAGCCTCTGCTGGCGCCGGAGGAAGCCGTCTACCTGGAGTTGAATTTGCGGCTGATGCTCGAACGCGCGCAGTTGGCGACGCTGCGGCGGGAACAGCTTGTTTACGAGCAAAGTCTCACCACGGCGGCCGATTGGCTCGAGGAATACCTGGACACGGGGGAGGCGTCGGTGCGCAGAGCCATCGGCGAGTTGTCGGATCTGGCGAAGATCAATCTGAATCAGGAACTGCCCGACATCGCGGGTTCACTCACTACGCTGCAATCCGCACGACGGGAAGGCTCGTGAAAATCGGTCTCTTCATCCTGCTGTTGGCCGTCGTACTCGGCGGACTGGTCGGCACGGTGGTGGTGCGGGATCCAGGCTACGTACTGCTGGCCTACGGCGACAACGCGGTCGAGACCAGTCTGTGGTTTGCCGTGCTGTTGTTACTCATGTTGTACTTTTTCATCCGCTTCATCGTGTTTGCGTTTACCCGCTCACTGGCCGGAGGTGGTGCGCTGGGTTCCTGGGTGCGGCATCGCAAGACCCGCACTGCACGGCAGCAGACGGTGCGCGGGCTGCTGTTGATGGCGGAGGGAGACTGGCGGGAAGCGCGCAAGCTGCTGGTTGCTTCCGCCAACGAAGTAGGCTCGCCGCTGATCAACTACCTCAACGCCGCACGGGCCGCACACGAACTCGGTGATACCGAGGGTCGCGATGACCTGTTGCGGCAGGCGCACGAGTCCACGCCGGGTTCGAGATTTGCGGTGGCATTGACCCAGGCGCAGTTGCAGATGGCGGTTGCGCAGTGGGAACAGTGCCTGGCGACGCTCCTGCAGCTCAAGCAGGAGTCGCCGCGGCATCCCCAGGTACTGAAGATGCTCAGTCAGTGTTATCAGGAGCTGGCTGACTGGCCGGCGCTCGTCGAATTACTGCCCGCGTTGAAGAAGGAAAAGGTCGTTCCCGCAGACGAATTGAGTCAGCTGCAACTGGTCGCCTGGCGCAGTCTTCTGGCTACAGCGAGCGAGTCACCCGAACAGGTCTGGCAACGTGTGCCGAAAGATCTCAAACGCTCGAGCGGTCTGATCGGGCAGTATGCGCAGACTCTCGCTGCCGCCGGACCCTCCGATGAGGCCGAGGCAGCCATCCGGGCGGGCCTGCAGCATGCCTGGGATGAAGAGCTCGTTGCGCTTTACGGGCAGATCGAGGCCGACGATGCCGAGCGGCAGCTGAAGTATGCCGAAGGCTGGCTCAAAGAGCGGCCGAACGATCCGACGCTGCTGCTGGCACTGGGTCGGATCTGCATGATGAATCATCAGTGGGCCAAGGCCAGGGAGTACATGGAAGCGAGCCTGCGCCTGCTGCGAACGCCAGAAGTCTATGGTGAACTGGGTCGGTTGTGCACCGCACTTGGCGACACTGAGCGTGGTAGTGAGTACTTCAGCCAGTCCCTGCGGACCTTGCCCGCCTTACCGTTGCCTGCTGCGCGTAGCTAGTTCCTGTCCAGAAATTCCTGCACCCCGTTCGATGGTGACCGCAACGCATACTGGCTTCGGATTCGAATGTTCTGGACGGGAACTGGCTAGGTGTGCGCCACGCGCGCCGTTCACGATGGCGCCGGGTCGACAGGTTGTGGAGCGTACGCATAGACGTCGGAACTTGTCTGCGATCTGGCAATGCCTGCCGTCTGCAGGGTGGCGAGCGTTGTGTAGACAAAACCCGGGGAACCGGACAGCACGATGCGGTGCTCGGTGAAACGGCTTGCGTGGTCGCGTAACCAGAGCTGAGCCTTGTTGTGAGCACTGCGGCGCGCGTCGATGATGTAAGTCGCGTGCAGCCATGACGGTTCGTTGGCCGTCAGTTCAGCGCGGAAATAGAGATCTTCTGGCTGGTCGCTGCACGCCAGAAGGTCAACCCGGGTCGAGCATTGCCGTTGCTCGAGATCGTCGATGATTGCGAGCGCCTGGGATGCACCGGTGCCGCCGGCGATCAACAAAAGGGGTACCTCAGGCGCGTCCCCTGCAGACACGTAGACATCGCCAAAAGGACCGCGAATCGACAGTTTGTCCTGTGTGCTGAAGAGCTCATCGAGCAGCTCGGCACCCGGTGCGTCCGGGATGAAACGATAGTGCAGGCACAGCCGGGGCAGCCGCATGGGACTGCTGGCGATGGTCATGGGGATCGCTTCACCGCTTGGATGGACAATTTCGAGATACTGCCCGGCAAGAAAGTGAAATCCGGGCGTGTCGATGCGAAGCTCAATCAGCCGAACCGGCGGACCCGATATCGCCTCGACATTGGCAATAAACATCGGCAATGGACGTTGCCGTCAGTGGTTGGCTGCAGGTTAACGACCCCGCATCGAGGCGAAGAATTCTGCGTTCGTCTTGGTCTCCTTCAGCTTGTCGAGCATGAACTCAATCGCCGCGACATCGTCCATCGCGTGAAGGAGTTTACGCAGAATCCAGACGCGTGCGAGTTCCTCTTCACCCATCAGCAATTCTTCGCGGCGCGTGGCTGAACGGCGAATGTTGATCGCAGGGTAGACGCGTTTTTCGGCGATTTTCCTTTCCAGGTGCAGTTCCTGATTGCCGGTGCCTTTAAATTCTTCGTAGATGACTTCGTCCATCTTCGAACCGGTCTCCACCAGGGCAGTTGCGATGATGGATAGACTGCCACCTTCTTCGATGTTGCGCGCTGCGCCGAAAAATCGCTTGGGACGCTCGAGCGCATGGGCGTCGATCCCACCTGTGAGTACCTTGCCCGATGACGGCACAATGGTGTTGTAAGCGCGTGCAAGGCGAGTGATCGAATCCAGCAGAATGACGACGTCCTTTTTATGTTCGACGAGTCGCTTGGCTTTCTCGATCACCATCTCCGCCACCTGGACGTGGCGTGACGGTGGCTCATCAAAGGTGCTCGCGACGACTTCGCCGGTGACCAACCGTCGCATCTCGGTGACCTCTTCAGGTCGTTCGTCGATGAGCAGCACGATCAACGTGGTATCAGGGTTGTTTGCGGCAACGGATTGCGCAATGTTCTGCAGCACGAGTGTCTTACCCGCTTTGGGCGGTGAGACGATGAGCGCGCGCTGGCCCTTGCCGATGGGTGCAACCAGATCGATGATCCTGGCAGTCAGATCCTCGGTGCTGCCATTGCCCCGCTCGAGAACCATCCTCTCATCGGGAAACAGTGGTGTGAGGTTTTCGAACAGAATCTTGTGCTTTTTCGAATTGGGCTCACTGAGGTTGATCTCATCAACCTTGAGCAGCGCGAAGTAGCGTTCGCCATCCTTCGGGGCGCGGATTTTACCGGCGATGCTGTCACCGGTGCGCAGATTGAACCGTCTGATCTGGCTCGGGGAGACATAGATATCGTCCGGTCCGGCGAGGTAGGAGCTGTCGGCGGAACGCAGAAAGCCGAATCCGTCCTGCAGAATTTCCAGCGTGCCATCGCCGTAAATGTCTTCGCCGGCTTTCGCCTGTTTGCGCACAATCGCTGCGATGACTTCCTGCTTGCGTGCGCGCGCAGTGTTTTCCAGGCCCATATCACGGGCCATATCGACGAGTTCGCCGACTGGCTTGGCTTTCAGATCTTTAAGGTACATAGACATGTTGAATGATCGATATGTTGAAGGATGGGAGTGGGGCTGTGTCAGCCCCATTTTTAAGTTAGTCCGCTGAATACTCAGCTTTGGTAAATCAGCGTTATCTAATTAGCTATGTTCAGGTAGCTTTTTGTCTCGCTGGTTATCGCTCCGGTTTGGCCGTCACTTCTGTGGCCACAGAGCGGGTTTGGCCTGCTTATTTTAGTTTTTGTGTTGCGCGATCAGTTTTGTGGTCTTGTCGATTTAACAACCAAAGGTTCTGCTAATTCTCCACGCGCGAATCATCGGATTTCAGCGAAGCGTACGAGCTAGAGAGAGAAGAGACCAAGGACCGATGAGTGCAGCAGATGCTGCGAGGACCTAGGCTAAGTGTAGTGGTTTCAAGGCCCCCGTCAAGGTGCGAACCAGACACAGTTCGCACCCGGTGCGGGCGCTGTGTCAGATATTGCTGTCCAGAAACGCCGCCAGCTGGGATTTTGACAGCGCGCCGACCTTGGTGGCTTCCACCTCGCCGTTCTTGAACAGCATCAGTGTCGGGATGCCCCGAATGCCGTATTTGGGCGGTGTTTCCTGATTGGCATCGATGTCGAGTTTGCAAATTTTAATGCGATCGCCGTATTCGTCGGCAATTTCGGTGAGTATCGGGGCGATCATCTTGCAGGGTCCACACCACTCGGCCCAGTAGTCGACCAATACCGGCTTGTCGGATTTCAGGACGTCTGCTTCCCAATCAGCGTCCGACGTGTAAACGATGTTATCGCTCATCAGGAGGCTCCAATAGCTACAGGCAAAGGAGTGTAGCACGAGATTGTGCAAGCACAGTTAGACACGAACCGAATTGCCTTATAAGCAGATATCGCGCTGCCTGCGTCCCCCGAAACCGTCTCTCTTGCAGCACGGAAGGATGTCAGCAGTGCGGTGAAGGGTAGAGGGTTCCAGCACCGTCAAACGCCCAGCCGATTGAGCGAATTGACCCGCAGGGGCAAGTTCGTGAAAGAAGGCATCCCGGAGGGACTGGGCGAGGTGCAGGAACCCTCTACCCTTCACCGCACCGCGGAACTATGAAAACGCGCAATGCGGGTCCACGAAAACCTATAACGACAGCATCTCCGCCACCCGCCTGGCAAAGTAAGTCAGAATGCCATCGGCACCAGCACGTTTGATGCAGATCAGCGACTCCATGATCACGTCTTCGGAAAGCCAGCCGTTGTCGATCGCCGCCATATGCATGGCGTACTCGCCGCTCACCTGATAGGCGAACGTCGGCACGCCG
>SMVA01390475.1_pt1 | contig 19741 bp, 18 predicted proteins | sample 2456451 | NCBI WGS metagenome assembly SMVA01 (sample SAMN11095933, study PRJNA526329) | marine sediment metagenome | biome: Marine sediment; feature: Surficial sediment; material: Deep marine sediment; isolation source: Hadal surficial sediment | place: Pacific Ocean | collected 2014-05 | depth... | reverse complement strand
GCGCACGCGGCCTTTGATTTTCCGAAGGGAAGCCTCCTCTTGACCGAGGCGGGCACGAAGAAGCGAGCGTCACTGCACGTCGTCGAAGGCCTCGCCAACCTCGGGGAGTTCGACTCCGGGGGTCTGGATGTGTTCAACGCGAGTCCGAATGAATTTCGCGATGTCCTGACTTACGAGCGACATACGCTGAAACGTTCTCTCACCGACCCGCATCTTTTGGCGGGAATCGGGAACGCCTACTCGGATGAGATCCTTCATCGCGCAAAGCTCTCCCCCGTCCAGATGAGCGATCGTTTGAGTGACGAGGAACATCGCCGACTCTTCCGGGCGACGCTCGATGTGCTCGATGAATGGACGGTCCGATTGCGCGAGAAATACAAGGGGACCTTTCCGGAGAAGGTCACGGCCTTTCACCCAGAGATGGCGGTCCATGGCAAATTCCGCGAGCCCTGCCCCGTCTGCCAGACGCCGGTTCAGCGAATCGTCCGATCCCAGAACGAAGTGAACTACTGTCCAAAATGTCAGACCGGCGGACGAGTCCTTGCGGATCGCGCACTCTCGAAACTGCTCGGCAAGGATTGGCCACGCACGATCGAAGAACTCGAGAAACGCCGGCCCAATCCCACGAAGAGCTGATTTCGTGATCTACAGCGTCGATTCGCCTCGACCGTCCTCCCAATCTTCCCTCTCCGAATTTTCCTCGCTCGACATCACCAACTTCGCATAACGTTTCAGAAATCGCTTCTGTCCATCGAGTTGTTCGGGTGAAAGCGGATCGGCGTCGAAGAGTTCACGCAAGAGAGGCGCCATCGCGAAATGACCGAGGATGATGTGAATCCAAGCGGCCAGGGCAAAGGGTTGTTCCTCCCTTGTCCAGACTGAATGGGGGTTGCGCCGCATGGCGCTCATGCCCTGCTCGACGATCGGGCGCAGCCAGCTCTTTGCGATCTGAGAAAGACTTGCCCCCCCGATCAGCGATTCGTGTTGGATCAATTTTGCAACATTCGGATGATTCGCGAAGTGATCCATGATCGCGTCCAATACATCGCCCGAACCGGCCTCGGGATCGTGACCCAGGCCCGCCATCAGATCGACGAGGGGTTGGACACCCCTGGCAAGGACCGCCTCGTAGAGTGCTTGCTTGCCATCGAAGTGATTGTAGAGACTCGGCGCGGTCAACCCGGCCTCCCGGGCGATGTCGCGAACGACGGTGCCGGCAAATCCCTGCTGGGCGAAAAGGCGCTCCGCCACATCGAGAATTCGATCTCGCGTGGTTTCGGTCTCGGACGAAACGGATTTGGCTTCGGCTTCGGACATCGACTCATCGCCTCCCTAGGACACAACCCAACCGAGCCCATCTTCGAACTTCGCCCGATGGTCCGTGTCGATTGAGCTCGGCGCACGTCGAATATATTCTTCTGCGCGGATCCGCGCCTCCCCTTCGAGTGCTTCGAGGTGGCGCAGCAGGCAGTCGAAATCGGGTCGTTTGCTCGCCCCGTCAGGCCCCCTCGCGGGCAGTGCCGTCCACACGACCGCGTCGAGTTCCCGTTCCTCGAGCCAGGCGGCAAGCGCTCGAGGAGCCGGGTTCGACGCTTCGAATCCCGGCGTGGGGTCCGTTCGACGCATGCGACCCACCCAATCGGGCCTCCGACCGGGCGCGATCTTCTCGCGCATGCCGAGCGCCGTGACCGCTTCCTCCAGACTCTCGACCGCCAGGGGAACCCAATGCGTCCGAACTGCGCGTGCCGTTGGATCCAGGATCAAAGTGACTCGGCCATCCAACGCGACACGGGAAAACTCGACGGATAGCCAGGGCCCGTCTTCGCGAAATTCGCCCGCCAGCGGCAGCGTGCGCGGATCCCATACGAGGGATCCCCATGCGATACAGGCGATTCGGGAGACCGGCAATCGCGGGGATCAACCGGTCGCTATGCGGTCGGGTTCCGGAGGCGCCTCGTACCCGTAGGTCGGCGAGAGATCATGACTCACGAGCCGATCGATTTCGGCCCTCTCCTCATCGTTGAAGTAGTCCCGATAACCGTCGACCTTCGCACGCCGAACTTTGTAGGTATTCGGATCACCCTTCTTGCCCGGCTTCATTCGGCCGCCAGCGAACCAGAAGACGTTCCTTTCCTCGAGCTTGCGCATGTTATCGACGCTGGAATACTCGACCGCACCGTCCACGGCCGATGAATCCGCGACGTCTTCGTCAATGAATTCCATGATGCGCCGGAGCGCCTTGTTCGGATCGCTCCGCATGTCCTCGTAGCGCACGATCAAGAGCTTCTCGACACGGTCGGCCTCTCGCGCCCAGAGATTCAGATATCGGATGATGTCCGGTAGGCCACAATTGGGGTCCATGACGAAGTCGTAGGCCGAAACCTCCGTACCATGGGGAGGGTATTGATTCAACTTCTTTTTTGCGGACCGCATGCGATGTCGCCACTGGAAATACTGGGAGACCGCGATGTCCTTCGGATTGCGGACCAGAAGCACGACCTTCTTCGAGTAGAAGGAGGCCTTCGAGTCGAACTCCCCGGTGTAGTCCTTGATGTAGTTGTCGTGCGTAAAGAAGATCTTCGGAATCTTGGCGTTGCGTCGGTGGTAGTTGTCGAAGCCGAGCAGCACGCGCTCGGGAATTCCGTATACCAGCTGGTAGTAGCGTGAGATCATCACGCGCAACCACGTTCGGCCGCTCTTTCCGAAGGAGACGACGGCCACGTCGGCGCGCTCGAGACGACGGGTCTCTTCGCGGCCACGCAACCAGCGCTCGAATCGGATCCGCCGCGCTTCGGGCAGGAAGAAGGTCAAGACGACGGCGATTTCGCGACTCACCTTCTTGAAGATCGAATCCATGACAAAATACCCCTCGGGTCGCTCACCGACCGGAGTGGCGGAAATTTATCATACCTCGTGCGGCACTCTCCCTGTCTGCGTCGCCAAATCACCGGATCTCGCATCTTGGCCGCCCAAATGGTGGCCAGAAACGCGCGCGAGGGCGAAACTCGCGTCCGGAGAGGCTCCCTTTGAACACAGCGGATGGCCGGCCCGCTCGGCCGCATATGAGCGCGATGCTGTCGCGCTACCTGATTTCGGAAATGCTGCTGCCGGCGCTCTACGCGGCAGTCGCCTTCGGCCTCGTAGTGCTTCTGACCGATCTGCTGGGCTACGCCGAACTGATCGTGAACCGCGGCCTCAGCACGGCTGAAGTCGCCCAGATCGCGGGCCTCCAGCTCATCCCGACTATCGCCAGAACCCTTCCCCTGGCCGTTCTGGTCGGCTCGCTCGTCGGACTCGGCCGACTTTCCGCGGATCGCGAACTGCTGGCGATGGAGGCCAGCGGCTTGTCCGCCAGACAGCTCGCGGTACCGGGCCTGATCTTTGCCCTCGCGGCCAGCGTGGTCTCGATCTTGATCTCCGTCGCCATTTCGCCTGCGGCCCAGCGCGGCGTACGCGACCAGATGATCCGACTCGCCGCCGAGAAACCGGGCCTGGCCTTGCGCGCCGGCCTCACGACCCAGCTCGGCGAATGGCGAATCGAAGCACGTGAGATCGAGGCCAACGGTGCCCGACTCACAGGCGTTCTTCTCTACATGCCGAGTCTGGACGAGACGGTCTTCTCGAAACGCGGTGCCATTCTGACCGATGACGAAGGAGCAAAACGAATCGTTCTCGAAGAGGGGCTGATCGTGGTCAACGATGTCGATCGGGCGTCGCTGCTTCGCTTCGAACGAATGGAGACCGCGCTTCCGGAACTCGAAGTCGAGAAGAACGTTCCCGTCAACGTCGTTTCGACCCTTCCTTTCCTTCAGTTGCTACGCGAGGCCAACGCAGATTCCGAGACCGACATCGGTCGCAGGAAAGCGATCGAAGCCCATCGTCGTGTCGCCCTGGGCGCGACCGCACTCCCCTTCGGCCTACTCGCAATGGGATTGGCCTTCGGGCGACGGAATCTGTCTCGATCGGGTGGCACAGTATTGGGCATCATCGGTGCCATCGCCTACTACGCTCTCGTCCAACTTTCCGAGGGCATGCTCCGGAGTGAGAATCTCCCGATCGGACCCGTCGTTTGGCTTCCGAACCTCGTGCTGACGATATTGGCCGTCATTCTGATCTTCCGAGCGGGTCGACAACCCTCTGGATCCGATCGTGGGGGCAGCCCGTCGGTGGCTCTATTCGAAAAAATGCGCTCCGCCGGAACCGGCCTGCGCATGAAACGCGCCGCCCTTCCGCGCTATGTCGGCAGCCAATTCATTCGAATGGTCGCATTGTGCATCGCCGGTCTCACGCTCGCCTATCTCATCATCGACGTATTCGACAATCTGAAATGGTTCAACCGATACGACGCAACCGCGGCTGAGATCACGCGCTACTACGGCGCGCGACTTCCAGTATTAGTCGCCCGCGTCGTCCCGATGTCGCTACTCATTGCCGTCGCCTTGACGATCAGTCTGCTCGGCGCAAATGGCGAATTGTTGGGCATGCGTGCCTGTGGTATTCCCGTGTTTCGAGTCCTTTCTCCGGTTTGGTTGTTATGCGCACTGGCCGTTCCGGCGGACTATTTCCTGACGAACGAGATCGTGCCTCTCGCGAGCGGACGAGCGACCTATCTCAAGCGAACCGAGATCAAGAATCAGAACCTGGTCGTAGCCGACGCCCGCGAACGAGTCTGGTATCGCGTCGGGCGGCGTATCCACGAAATGGAGCGCCTCGATCTCCTGCGCGGCGAGGCCCGCGCCGTCACGCTCTACGACCTCGATCGAGATGGACTCCCGAAACGACGAACGGACGCAGACGGGGCAAGTCACCTCGGCGGAGGACTCTGGCTGCTCGAAAATCCGAGAAGCGTCGAACTCTTCGAGGATCTGAGCATGAAACGAAGACCCAAGGCGAATCGACTCGTCGAATTCGGCGATGAAACGCCCTCCGAATTCGATACGGCCCACCTCACGCCCGATGCGTTGCGCCGGGCGCTCGAGGATCCGGACCTCGATGGTCCGATCGCGACGGCCTACCGAACGGATTTGCAAATGAAGATCGCCGCCCCGCTCGCGTGCCTGCTGCTCCCGCTGATCGTGCTCTTCTTCGCGGCGACGGGTCCGCCCTTTCCGAGGCCCGTCCATACACTCATCGCGAGCACCATCATCGCCATCAGCTTCACTCTCGCGACGAGTTTTGCGGGTTCGATGGGACACGGGGGATCGCTCTCGCCCTGGCTCGCCGGCTGGGGCCCGCCCATTCTATTTGGCTTCATCGCGATCGGAATGGGATTCCGCCTTCGACAGCGACTGACCCGAGCCGGTTGATCCAGGCTTCGTCGTTTCTCATCCTGAAAGGCCCCCCGTGGCGCCTTGGGTGCGGTAAATTCTCGCGACCGTGGTGGACCGCAAAATTCAACTGGGGACAACGTTGGCGGGTCAATCGCAGACGGCATCGAGTCCGCCCTTGATCTGGCTCCTGATGGGCGATCGGGTGGGCGACAATTCCCAGGTGCTCGGTCTCGGCGAAGCCCTCGGATGGCCGCTCGAACAGAAGAGCTTCGTCTACACCCGTTTCGAAAAAATCGTGAACCTGCCCTTTTGCGCCCATCTACGGGGCGTCATCCGGGGCCGATCCAGCACGCTCGAAGGCCCCTGGCCGGATCTCGTCATCTCTGCCGGCCGCAAGAACGAACCGATCGCCCGCTATATCCGCAGGCGTGCCGACAAGCCGGTGCGACTGATCCACATGGGCCGACCCTGGGCGCGTCTCGACAAATGGGATCTGGTGATTACGACGCCTCAGTATCGCTTGCCGAACGATCCCAATGTCCTGCATAACGATGCGCCGTTGCATCGCGTGACCCGCGAACGCCTCGACCTCGCCGCGGACAGCTGGCGCGACCGAGTCGCCGATCTGCCGGGACCGCGCGTCGTCGTGCTCGCCGGTGGAAACTCGGGTCCCTACCCCTTTGATCGCGCCTCGGGTGAGCGCCTCGCCGAGCAGGTCGATGCCCTGGCGAAAGGACTCGGCGGATCGATTCTGGTCACGACGAGCGCGCGGACCCTCGAGGAGACGACCGAGGCGCTCTTCAGTGGAATCGAATCGCCTTCGATTCTCTATCGATGGAAGAAGGACGATCCCGACAATCCCTTTTTTGCCTTCCTCGGCCTCGCGGATCACGTCGTCGTCACGGCGGACAGCGTTTCAATGATGGCCGAGGCCTGCGCCACCGGAAAACCGGTCTACCTCTTCGATACGGGTGAGGGCCGAACCTCGATGAAACACAATCCCTGGCTCGACGGCGTGAGCGAAGCCGCCGGGAGCGCGAACGGCCAGGAGGAGTCGGGCGCGATCGGAATCAATCGCTGGCACCTGAAGGCTCACGTCTACCGCATGACGATGCGCCTGGGCCCCCAGCGTCTCACGCGCGATATTCGAATCGTCCAGAAGCTTCTGGTCGAGACGAACCGCGCGGTCTGGCTCGGCGATGGCCATCCGAGCGACAATCCCAGACCGCTCGAAGACATCTCGCGTGCGGTCGAGCGTGTCCGTCAGCTCTTCGCTCTTCCCGAAAACGCGTCCGAGCCGAGTCAAGCCGCGAGTGGCGCTACTCGATCCAGCACTTCGAACGCATCGTGCCGGACGTGATTGCTCGCCATTTCTTCGCGAATGAAATCTTCGCTGACGATTCGTTGATCGACGCATTCGCGAAGTAGCCCGAAGAAGAAGGCTTCCTGTCGGGGATCCGGGTGTGGCTTGTAGTCGGGCACGAAGGCGTAGTCCCCGAAATATTTTCGCTTCGCACGAAGCACCCAGCGGATCGGAGGAAAGATCCGATACTTCTCGGCCGGAATATAGTCGGCCGGAAGACCCGCCTTCCATGGCTGGGTCCTTCGCTTGGTGTTGTGGATCAGCATCGTCTTCTCGGTCAGCCGATCGAAATCGTTCCATTCGTTCTCGAAGATTCCGATTTTCGATCGGTCTTCGTTCTTGAGACCGATCCAGTCGGCGTAGTCGAGCCTTCGTTCGAAGAGCTGATCGAATTGCTCCGGACATCGCCAATGCCGAAGCCGGGCGCAATCGAGCAACATCACGCTCGTCGCCAATACGCCTTCGAGCCTCTTCGCCCCGGACCGCGGACGACACATGATCGCGTTTCCGTGCATCTCCCGGGACAGCAGCTTCATGATGTCGCCCACGGCGAAGACGTCCGGGTCTGTCACGACGGCACGGCCCTCATAGCCCATCAGCTCGGGCGGCATGAACCGCAATGGCGTGAAGGATTGCAGGTCGTCATTGCGCCAGACGCGGCTGGCGCCGTCCCGCAGATACTCCCGACCCTCATAGTTCTCGAAAAATGCGTGGTCCGTATGCTTGATGAGATGGACGTCGAATGCGTCCGGATCGGCGGAGTTTCGTTTCATCGAATACTGCGACACGAGCGCACCCAACATCTGCCGATCATTGGTATGGATGAAAACGTTCGGCCTGTCGCTGGACACCATCTGTTGGTCCTCCCGGCGTTCCTCCGATCCGGATGAACGCGCGCAAAGGCTATCACACACCCGCTCGGGTTCGTTCGACGACGAGCATGCGAATGCGATCCGCCACCGCTTCGAGTTCATCGTCGACGAAACTCGAGGCCGCGACCCATTCTTCGCCGAGCCAAGACGCACGCCCTTTGTCGACCAGCAGTCGTGGAATCGCCGACAGGTCCCGCTTGTGGACCGGTCTGCCGAGTCGGTACATCGTCCTCGCCCACAGCCCGCCGGCCGGGATCGGATCTCGACGAGGGTCCAATGGGCGAACGATTCCGGCCGCCTCCAGTCCGCGCTCGAACAAGCCTGTCTCGCACTCGAATGGATAGATTGCGAGCGAGCGAGCGAGCCGCGCGACTTCGACCATCATCGAGACGCTGTCCGCCGTCACGATGAAGCGATCGGCCTCGCCGAGCAGAGCGTGATACGGATTTTGACTCGGCGTCGCCTCCGAATCGAACTCGAAGAGCCGAGCCGACTCGGGGCAAGCGCGCCGAATCATCTCGACGATGACGGCCGGCGTTCGTCGACTCGTCGTGATGTAGAGAGATCCGCCACTGGCCTTGACACTTTCGAGTGTCTTTCCGAATAGATCTCGAGCCGCCTCCAGATCGAATCGCAAGCCCCCCGTCGGCCCCCCCACCATCAATGCGGTCAGGGGTCGAGGAGACTCTGCCAATCGCGATTTCCAGAGAGTTTTCGCGTCCTCGAGCGCGCGCGGGTCAGCATGCATAAAGGGCAGGTCGTGACGAGCCACATTGTGTCTGGGTTCGAGTTCATAGTGTCTTGCGACGACGATGAGATCGATCGAATCGAGCAAACGACGCGGCGTTCCAATCATCACGAGCCGAGTCTTGCCGGCGGAGGCCCGCTTGATCCAGAGTGCCGCACACGACAGTCGACGACCGGCGGTGATCACCAGATCGGGCCAAGGCGCTTCGAAGCGGTCGGACTCTTCGAGATCGAGATGGTGGAGCGTCGGCCGTACCCACGGCTTCCCGAGAATCCACTTCGCCTTCACGACGATGCGCTTGACTTCATGGCCCCAGCCGACCGCCTCGGCGAGATTCACGATCTGGGCGTTGTCCCCCCGCTTCTCTCCAAGGAGGAGCCAGACGCGTGGTCGTTCCGAGTTTTCCTGTTGATCGACTTGCTGCGACATCGCCCTCATTCTCGACCAGAAAGTACCATTCCCAGCGAGAAGAGCCGATGCCTGAAGGAGAACGCCTATTTCCTATGCGCTTCCGTTCGGACGCGCTTCGAGCTGGGCAAGAATGCCGTATGCGTCATCGAATGCGCTGCGTTTGCTGTCGGAGTCGATTCGCGCGAGCGTGCCGTAGCCAATCGCCGGAGCCAGGGCGAGAAGCGCAAGAACGCCGGCCGACGATTGCAGGAAACGCCGACGATCGAGCGCGGGGTGTCGTCGCAATCCGGCCGCCAGGACCGCGCCGATCGCCCAGCCGCCGGCCGAGCGAAAATGAGCTCGCTCGCGCCGATCCGCTTCCTCCCGACCCACATCCAGCAGCACTCGCGCGAGGTCGAAGATCTGGGGGTCGAGTTCCGAAAAACCACTCTGGATCCCAGGACTCGGGGGCGACTCCAGGTCGAACGCAGCCCGAAAGCCGTAGTGGTCGGACAGCGAACGGTTGCGACGACGAATCTTCTCGGGTTCGGCGAAGAGCAAACCCGCAGCGATCGGCTTCAGATTCTTCCCCCAGGCGGGGCGAACGAATAGATAGTCGATTCGCTTGTCCGCACCGGTACGTCCACGCTTGTAGAAGTTACTTTTCGCGAGCGTCGGATAGCCCCGTCCATCGGCCAGTTCCGTCGCTCGCGTCAGCCCGTTGAAGATCCGATATTCCACATCTTCGCGTGCAAAGTTGAAGTCACCACCGACAACGACGGTCTCATCGAGATCGTGCATCGCGCCAATGATCTGGAGCAACTGCGCCGTACGAACCGCGCTGTTCAATTGGGGGCGCGAACGTCGATAGCGCGCGTGAAGATGGGTGTTGAAGACCGAAAGAACTCCGTCGGCGCCCGCGATCCTGAGCGTCTGGAAACCCTTGCCGCCCAGGAATTCTCCCTGGGCCAGCCGCTCCGGGTCACCCCGAAACCAAAAACCCTCGAATCGACTCTCCAGGATGGGAAGTCTCGAGAGCACCATCAGGCCGCCATTCGATGAAGCCCCTTCGGCAACTTCGAAACCGGAGACCCGTGCCGCCTCATGAAGTGTGTCGCGGACCTCGTCGGTCCAGGCCTCTTGAATCAGCAGGATGTCGAGGTCGAGGTCGGGAAGTCGCGACGCCAATCCGCGCATACGGGACGACACGTCATCCCCAAAGGTTTCGGGAATACCCCATACATTGAACGTGCCAAAACGGTACGGCATGTCAGCTCCTCGCAACCGACCCAGGCAAGCGACGGGATCCGATCACGAAACCAAGCCGCTCGAGCAACGAGTCCTGCAAGAACCATGGCAGTCGTCCTGACATCGGTTGTCGATGGGCCCATTGCGCCTCACATCACATGACACCCTGGACGGCTGCGCGGTTCTCTGCCGGTCCTTTGCGAGCGCCTGAAGGCATGTCAACTCGACTTCGTCTGCGCGTAGACGGAAATTTCCTTCCACTCTTTGCCGATTCGTTTCCGGCGAACGACCTTCGCTATGGTCCCGCCGCAATCCGAGAACCCGTGCGGCCACCCCGCCACTGTGAGGACACCGTGTCGAAAATCGATCTCGCAACTGAACTCGAAGCTGCCGTCGTGGCGGTGCGAGACGCTGCCAGCGTTTGCCAAAGTGTGCAGAACGACCTGGTCAACGCGGCAACGCTCGAAAAGAAGGACCGAAGTCCGGTTACGGTGGCCGACTTCGCCTCCCAGGCCCTGGTGTGTTCTTCGCTGTCCGGAAATTCGAAGATCGACGCGATCGTCGGTGAAGAAGATGCCGCCGATTTGCGCGAGGCGGGCGCGGAGGAAACGCGAGACAAGGTCGTCGAGCATGTGCGAGGGGTTCGCGGCGCGGGTGTCAGCGCCACCCAGGCGCTTGATTGGATCGATCTCGGCGGCGTGGACCCCGACGATTCAACCGAGCGCTATTGGACGCTGGATCCCATCGACGGCACGAAGGGCTTCCTGCGAGGCCAGCAATACGCCATTGCACTCGGACTGATCGAACACGGGCGTGTCGTCCTCGGCGTTTTGGGATGCCCGAATCTGCCCGGGCCGGATGGCCAGCTCGGCTGTCTCGTCAGCGCCATTCGCGGCCAGGGCGCGGAGATTCGCCCGCTCAACGGATCGGGGCGCGACGGCATTGGTGCGATCCGCGTCAGCGACATTCTGACCACGGCGGAAGCCCGCTTCTGCGAATCCGTCGAATCGGGTCACAGCGACCAGGGCCAGAGTGCACAGATCGCCGCCGCGCTCGGCATCACCGAAGAGCCTGTCCGCGTGGACAGCCAAGCCAAATACGCGATCGTGGCCCAGGGCCAGGCGCAAATCTATCTGCGCCTACCGACAAGCAAGCAATACCGCGAGAAGATCTGGGATCACGCCGCGGGCATGATCGTCGTCGAAGAAGCCGGCGGAACGGTCAGCGACATTCGCGGGCACCCGCTCGATTTCGGTCACGGCCGAACATTGGACAACAACGCGGGGGTCATCGCGACGAATGGACCCCTCCACGACGCCGTCTTGAAGGCGGTCGCGAATTTCGTCGACGTCGGTTAACAACAGCGGATTTTCGCACGGGGTCCGTCGGCGGGCGGATGGCGCGAAGAGGCTTGGCTCTGGTTTCTAGAGCCCCGTCTTCGCGAACACGAAGTACCAAACCCACGGCAACACGACGGCGTAGATCAGAACGCCAACCGTTGCCCACGGCAACTGACTCTTCGAAAACGCGGCTCGGCTCTCGGCCCCTCGATGACGGACTGCGATCCGATTCCCGACGAATCCCAGCGCTGCCCCCGCCGCAAGCGGAACGGTCGCAACGAACAAGAGCGGAGTCCACATTTCGCGCGCAGAGAGCGGAACCATCACGCCAAAGAGCACGAGCAAGAGGGCGCCGGGCACACGCATCCCATGACCCCACATCCACACGGGGGACAACAACGCTGCACCGATATTGAAGCCAGCCGTCGGTTCGCCCGACGGTCCGCAGGCCGCCTCGGTCGCCTCCGCCTCTGCGTCGGCTGCGAACACACGTTCGCGATGACGCAAGAACACCGCGTAGAGCGCCAATGTGCAAAGGGGGATCGTGTAGGCGGCGATGACGTAGACCACGAGCTGGACTCCCGAACTCGGCGGTGGCATGGGCGGAACCCGTCCGAACTGCGCGTCACCCAACGAGACAAGAGTCCGACAAGAAGATGGCCGCGCGACAAGCAAACAGCTCGTCGCACGGCCCTCACAAGCTACGCGGACTAGCGGCCGCCCGGCACACGAAGGAGCAACGTCGCTCCCTTTGTGGTCGCTTCGAGATTGGACCACTCCGCCAGGAGACGACAACGCGTCACCTGGGCACTACCCGGCGAACCCATCTTGATCTTGAGTTCGCCCTTGGAGCTATTATTGAGACGATCGATCACTGCGGACCAATCTCTGACTTTCCTCATGGGGATAAACCTAACGATAGTTGTTGACAAATTTTGAAAACTGAAAATATATCATAGCTCGTTTCGTCGCTTCGCCACCGTCCAAAGCAAATTTCTGACCTCATATTCGAAATGTGGCTTTCAGCCGCTATTCGAGCCGGCCTAACTGTGGAGCCGATCGAGACGAATAGTGAGCAGCGCCATGCACACATAAACGAGACAGAAACAAGGAAGATTGGTGGCTATTTGTGCAGCGTTCGGCACCCGTCGTGGCTCGATATGGAGCGTGTCTCGTTGCCTTCCGGGGCGTCTCATTGCGATCTGTGACCCAAAACACACGCCGCCCTAACTCGCCGTGGCTCCTGGCTTCGAAATGGGGCGGGCTTGAGCCTTCTCTTTTCGCTTCCCAAAGGGAAAACGACTCCGGTCCTCTTCTCCCGCCGTCATCGCCCGCCGCCCATAGCCCCACGGAAAGTGGCTGCGCGCCCCGATTCTAATGGCCTATTCCACCGGCTCGGCCGCTGCTAGGCCCCTGCGTCGCCGCTATAGATGTCAAAAGCGATGACGAGGCCGCGGTCGGCCAGGGACTGGGCGAGGCGTGGAGAAATTTCGAAGCCCTCGTTGTACTCGTCGAGACACGCACTACACAGAATCGAAGCCGAGAATCGCGACGTCAGGCTTGCCCATTCGTCGCTGTCGTTGCTGACCAGCGAAAGAAGTGCTTCGACGTGCTCCTCGATCTCGGCTTTCCCAGAAAGGCCGCTGTCGAGGATCCAGACACCCGTTGGTTCCGACGTTGGTTCCGACGTTGGTTCCAGCGTTGGTTCCGACGTTGGCTCGGTCGAGGAACCACTCGACGCACTTTTCGAGACGCTCGAAGATCCCTCGCCCTTGCGATGGGATCGCGAGGGCTGCCGACCCAGCAGCGCGGAAACCTCATCCGGTTCGAGGGCGTCTCCAAAGACACGCAGGGAGACTCGAACTCGGGCGATTCCGGGCAAGACACTCTCCAATTCAGAATTGGTTCCACGGAGGATCCTATCACAGGGATCGATGGGCTCACTCGGCCCACTCGCCTCACTCGCCTACGCAATCCGAAAAACACGCGGCACCGATCTTGATGGTGCCCGCCCCGGAGAGGCATTCCAGTACACATTCGTCGAGCTCACTCAGGGACTCGCAGCGCGCGCCCTTCCAGCGTCCGAGGTCATAGCCCCCACCCACGTGGCGAATGTCGACCGGGTATCCGCACAGGTCGATTCTCTGCCCAATCGTAAAATCATTGTACTTCCAATCCGGCGGGCTGACGGTGGTCGAGATCCACGAGCCAACCCAGAACATCACGAAAACGATGCTGAGAGCGATCAACAGCGCTGCGAGATACCTCATGAACTCCGCTCCCGTGCCCTATTCAAAGTGCGCGTTCGAACCACGCGACATCCCAATAGCGTCCAAATTTGAAACCCACTTCGCGCCACGTCCCGATCCGTTTGAAGCCAAGACGTTGATGCAGCGCGACCGAGGCTTCGTTCGGCAACGCGACGCCACCGTAGGCGCGATGGAGGCTGACTTCCCGCTCGAGCGCCTCGAAAAGATGCGTGTAGAGGGCTCGTCCTGTGCCGGCACCCCCCTGTTCGGGAGCCAGATAGATCGATGTCTCCACCGAACGCAGATAGGCGGGTTTCGTCCGAAACGGGCCACTCGACGCGTAGCCCTGGACTTCCCCCTTCGATTCGGCCACGAAGAGTCGATGCGGTCCCGCTTCCGCAAACGAATCGAACCAGTCGCGACGAGCGTCCAGGGAAATCGGCTCGGTGTCGAAGGTGATGTGCGTGTGCTCGACATAGTGATTGTAGATCTCGAGCATGCGAGGCAAATCCTCTCGACGCGCAACTCGAATCCGAATCACGATTTCCGGCCGCATAAGCGACTCGATCGGCGCCCACGGCGGCGATCGAAAAGGGTCCACTCGCGATGTCGAGAGCGCCTCGAATCCTTCATGTCGCGATCGAGGCCCAACGATCAGATCGGCAAATCATCGCGACAGAAAATCGCTTCGAGGGTCACGCCGCGCTCGGCAAATGCTTCGACCGCGCCCTCGCCGCGATCGACCAGACAAATCACACGGGCCACCTTGCCCCCCGCCGCTTCCACGATTTCGAGGGCGGCGAGCGTCGAACCCCCGGTCGTGGTCGTGTCCTCGAGCAGGGCCACGGTCTGACCCGCCTCGAAGCCTCCCTCGATTTGCTTGCCCATTCCATGGCTCTTCTTCTCCTTGCGCACGAAGAATCCGAGCATCGAATCCGTCGCCGGATCGGCCGCCGCCGCCGCCAATACGGCCGAAACGAGCGGTACCGCCCCCACCGCCATTCCGCCGACCGCGTCGACCGGAGGCCCCGTCTGCAACAAATCGAGCACGAGTCGGCCGGCCAAGGAGACACCCTTCGGGCGCATCAGGGTCTGGCGGAGGTCGAGATAGAAATTGCTCTTCTTGCCGCTCGCGAGCGTGACATCCTTGCGTTCGAAGGAAACTTCGAGGATCAAGTTCAACAGGGCCTTTCGATCGGCGGGGGTGACGTTCTTCATCTTCCGGAAGCGCTCCTGACTACGTTGACGATGTTGACGATGGGATCGGATTATTGCGTTCGAATGCCGAGAGCGAACTCAGCGATCAATTTCTGATGGAGTTCCGTCGTACCTTCGCCGAACTCGAGTGACTTCGCCTCCATCAGGAGCCGACCAATCTCGTATTCGGCGGTCACGGAATATCCGCCAAAGACCTGCATTCCGTCGAGTGCATTCTGTACGGCGGCCTGACTCGCCTTCAGCTTGGCGAGCGAAGACTCCATCGAGCAACGCTCGATACCCGCGTCCTTCATCCGGCCGAGACGATAGACCAGCAGACGGGCCTGTTCGGTTCGCGCGACCATCTCCGCGATCTTCAACTGGATCATCTGGAATTCGCCGATCCTCTGGCCGAAGGCTTCCCGTTCCATCGCGTAGGGCACGGCCAGATCGATGGCTCGCTGTGACTGGCCGACACATCGCGCCGCGACGGAGAAGCGGCCCATGTCGAGCGCGGAGCCCAACACCGGAAAACCCCGTCCGGGAGTGCCCAGCACGGCTTCGTCGGGCACAAAGGTGTCCTCGAAATGGACTTCCGCGAGATTGTCACGCTTCAAGGTACGCATGGGGAAAGCCCCGATCGTCATCCCCTTCATCTCGCGGGGATCTGCGACGAAGGCCGTGACCCCTTTGTGTTTCAAGCTTCGATCGATCGTGGCCACGATGAAAAAGAGTCCGGCATGATCGGCGTGCGAAATGAAAACCTTCGTGCCGTTCAGCAAGAACCCGCCGTCCACCTTCGTGGCGGTCGTATCCATGTTGCCGAGATCGGTGCCACCCCGCGGCTCGGTCAGGCAGGCCGAGCAGAGGATTTCTCCTTTGGCGATGCCCGGTAGGTAGCGTTGCTTTTGTGCTTCGGACCCGAATTTCAGCAGCGAGCCACCGACCAGCGAGTTGGCCACCGAAACCACCGAAGCGATTACCCAATCGACTCGGGCGAGCTCTTCGCAGATCACGCCGTAGGTCACGACGTCGGAAAAAGAACCGCCATATTCCTCGGGAATCATCGGCCCCATCAAACCGAGCTCGGGAAGCTTCGCGATGAGTTCGATCGGATAGCGCTCCTCGCGCTCGTATCGCTCGACGTGGGGCAAGATCTCCGCTTCGGCGAATTCGCGAACGGTTCGTCGAACCAGCCGCTGTTCCTCCGTGAGATCGAAATCCATCATCCGGTCGAGCGCAGCGTTCATGGGGGGCTTTCTGTCGGCTCGAGGAAGGTCGGCGGGCGAAATCTTCGCCGCGACCGAAACACGCGCTTCTTCGAACCAGGATTGCAGAGAGAAAAGGCCGCGGCGAACCGTAGCGGGACGCAGCTTAGCCCGGCGAGACACGATCGGTTCACGTGCCCCCTGGGGATATGGAAATTGCCCAGCGATTCCCCTAAGTTCCGGCCCTTCGAGTACCCCCATCCATCCGAGGCGATCCCCGATGAGCTCCACGAAGAATTCCCGCGGCCACGTGAAGCGCAACAAGACGAGCCGTTACCGTGCGAAGCTGAAAGCGAAGCATCGTCGCGTGCGGCGGCGGCAATCCTCTGGCGAGCGAAAGTTCTACCGCTAGGGACCTGTCCCAAGACTCCGGGCCAACTCGCGCCTGGAATTTTCCACGGCAACCGATTCGGTCGGAATCAGGCTTGCGGGCCTCGAATGAGCCGACCGGGGAAGACGCCCGTGGGCTCGTCGTTCTCCATCGTGATCTCCCCTGCGACGATCGTCGCGCGATAGCCGCGCGCCCTCTGCATGAAGCGCCGACCGCCCGCCGGCAGGTCGTGGATCATCACCGGCGGCTCCAGGCGCAACGCTTCGAGATCAATCAGATTCAGATCGGCCCGCTTGCCGACCTCGATCGTGCCCCGGTCGTTCAGGCCGTAGAGCTCCGCCGTGTCCTTCGACATCCGTTTGATGGCAAACTCGAGGGGGATTCTCTCTCCCCGCGTCCGGTCACGAACCCAATGCGTCAGCATGAAGGTCTGGATCGAGGCATCGCAGATCATGCCGCAATGCGCCCCTCCATCGCCCAACCCCAGCACGGCGCGCGGGTGGAACATCATCTCGCGGATCGGACCCGCATGACCCTCGGAGTAGTTCAGCAAGGGCACCAGAAATAATTCCCGCCCGTCCGCTTCGAGCATGCGGTCGTACATCCATTCGATCGGATCGACGCCCTCGCGCTTCGCGATCGCCTCGACCGAATCGTCGTAGCTCGGTTCGTAGTTGGGCGGATCGCCCATCGGGTAGATGCGACCGAGCTGCCCCAACATCATCGACGATTCCGGGCTCGCTTGCTCGAGGATCTTGCGCTTCGTATCGGGCTCCCGAAGCCTTTCGATTCGCTCTTCGAAGGGGAGTTCCAAGAGCGACGCAAAGGTCGGGCAAGCCGCGAGGGGATGCATTTCGGTCTGATGACCGATCAACAATCCGAAGGGTCGACCCGCGACCTGTGGGAAGACCTCGGCGCCCTCCTCAACGGCAGCGGCCGAACGCTCGAGTAGTTCGCGCCACAAATCGGGTGCGGCGTCGACCTGCAGCATCGCAAAGGTCACGGGGCGCTGAATTTCTTTCGACAGCCGAACCATCCATTCGAGTTCCTTGGCCGGCGCCGCGATGTCTTCGCCCGCAGCGCCCGCACCCGCCACCTCGAAGATTCCTTGCCCGAGTTCGCCGAGCACGCGTCCGATCCCGAACAACTCGTCTTCCGCAGCGAAGGTCCCCGGAACGGGCTCTCCCGAAATCGCCGTGTGGGCAATCGTGCGCGAGGTCGAGAAGCCGAGCGCACCGGCCTCCAGGCCCTCTTTGACAATCGCCGCCATTGCCTCGATATCGCTCGGCGTCGCGGGCTCGTTGTCGGCCCCCCTTTGCCCCATCACATAGGCACGCACGGCACCGTGAGGCACCTGCGTTCCGACATCCATCGAAAACTTCAGCTTGTCGAGAGCATCGAGATACTCGGGGAAAGTTCGCCACGACCACTTCATCCCCTCGTGCAGCGCGGCGCCGGGAATATCCTCGACGCCTTCCATCAAGCCAATCAGAAAATCCTGCTGACCGGGCTGCACCGGCGCGAAACCCACTCCACAATTTCCCATCACGACCGTCGTCACGCCGTGGTAACAGGAGGGGGCGAGTTGTTGATCCCAAGTGACCTGCCCGTCGTAGTGGGTATGGATGTCGACGAAGCCGGGTGTCACCGCCAGGCCCGTCGCATCGATTTCGCGCTCCGCCTTGCCATCCACCTGCCCGACCGCGACGATTCGTCCGGCCTCGATCGCAACGTCCCCGATGCGTGCCGACGCCCCGGTCCCGTCAATGATGTTTCCGCCGCGAATCACGAGATCCAATGCCATGCACATTCTCCTCGGGCCCCACTCGACCCCGTTTCGATTCTACTACGTCGACGATCCCGGTGTCTGGGGACTCATTTGTTCAGGAGCCGTCGATCCCAATCGCCGCAAGACCGACTGGGCCGCCCAATAGCCACACTGACCGTGAACGCCGCCACCCGGCGGCGTCGCAGCCGAGCAGATGAAGAGACGCGGGTTCGGCGTCGAATAGGGGTCGAGTCGCGCCACCGGCCGGGTGAAGAGCTGAAACAGATCCGCGACACCCCCCGTGACCGCACCGCCGACGCAATTCGGGTTGTACGCCGTGAACGCTTCGCTGTCCATCGTATGCCGCGCCAGGATCCGATCTCGAAAGCCGGGTGCGAAACGCTCGATCTGCGATTCGATCTCGAGAGTTCGGTCGACGGTCGATCCGTGTGGGACGTGACAGTAGGCGTAGCCCGTGCGCTTCCCCTGCGGTGCGCGAGACGCGTCGAAATCGCTCTGTTGGCACACGATCAAGAAGGGCCGATCGCTATGGCGGCCGCGATACATATCGCGCTCGGACGCGCAGATTTCTTCGAGCCCGCCACCGACATGAACCGTCGAGGCCTCGAGACAGCGGGGATCCCGCCAAGGAATCGGACCGTCCAGCGCCCAGTCGACCTTGAATACGCCCGGACCGTAGCGATAGCGCGCGAGGCGGCGGCGATAGCTTGCCGGAAGCGCGTCTCCGGCGATCCTCGAGAGTTGTTGTGGATCCGTGTCGAAGAGAATGGCTCGCGCCGGCGGCAGGTCCTTCAGACTCGTAATCGAGACCCCCGTCTCGATCGACCCGCCGAGGGCTTCGAGATGGGCGGCCAGCGCACGCGTGATCGCTCCGGAGCCGCCCCGGGCGACCGGCCAACTCGTTACGTGACCGGTCAACGAGAAGAGCAGTCCAAACGCGGCGGTGAGCGGATGACTCAGCGGCAGGATCGAATGGGCCGCACATCCGGCAAAGAGCGCGCGGGCCGGTTCTTCGCGAAAGGCCATGCGCGCGAGGCGATTCGCGGACCAGACCGCCCGCAAAGCGAAGCGCAGCATTCCGACCGGATGGCTTGGGATTCGAAGCGGCGCGAGGACGTCGGCCAGGAGATCATGCGGCGACTCGAGAAGTGGACCCAGTAGGCGACGGTACCCGACGCCATCCCCCCCCAATTCTTGGCAGGTGCGGTCGAGCGACGGATAGAGCATCGCCGCATCGCGATCGTCGAAGGGATGCGCGACCGAGGCCGGAGGATGGATCCATTCGAGGCCATAGTCGCCTAATGGAAGCCTCCGGAAAAAGGGCGAAAGGACACCCATCGGATGGACGGCCGAACAGATGTCGTGAACGAAACCGGGAAGCGTCAGTTCAGCGCTCCGCGTGCCGCCACCGACTTCATCCGCCCGCTCGAAGACCTTTACGATCAGCCCGGCCTCGGCCAGCGCGACCGCCGCCGCGAGTCCATTCGGCCCGGACCCGATGATGATGGCGTCGATTTCGTGGGAGGCCATCGGCTAGCCGGAACCCAGAGTTGGAGTACCGCGCAAGAATGTTTCCGCCACTTCGCCCTCCGGCCAGGCCTGGGACGCACGCATCGCGGAGATGTCCGTCTCGCCCTCGGCGATCAGGCCGCTGGCTGCATCGACGGCCCGCCAGG
>SMVA01120287.1_pt1 | contig 19741 bp, 22 predicted proteins | sample 2456451 | NCBI WGS metagenome assembly SMVA01 (sample SAMN11095933, study PRJNA526329) | marine sediment metagenome | biome: Marine sediment; feature: Surficial sediment; material: Deep marine sediment; isolation source: Hadal surficial sediment | place: Pacific Ocean | collected 2014-05 | depth... | reverse complement strand
GGCGGATTTGGACGGAATGATTGAGAAAAACCCGAGGCATAGCACAGCTATGTTGAGGGTGTTTCGATTGAGGCCCGTTCAAAGATGGCCCGAAGATTGGATGCGAGATGTCCAAGTTATTTTCTCTCAGGTCCTTAGGGATAGAGACGAGCAGCGGGAACCTGTGCTAATAATTCATCGACTCGTCGATTGGACGATGTAAATGGATCCATGCACAGAATGGTCTCTTCCCAGTATCCATTCAGTTTCAAATAGGTCCAATCCACAGTATACGAACGATTCTTCGCTCGTGCAAATCGAATGAAGTCTCCACGCACCTTGGCTCTGGTTGTTTGGGGAGGCACCGTCATGGCCCGTTCAATGGCTTTTTCATCAATAATTTTGGCCACCTTCCCATGCGATTCCAGGACATAATACAGGCCCCGCTTCCGATTCACGTCATGGTATTGTAAATCCATCATTGCAATGCGCGGATCATCCCACCCGCAATGCTTCCGGTCGATGTACGCTTCCATCAACCACTTTTTGGTAATCCAATCCACTTCTTTCACCAATTGCATCGGGTCATCGTCCAAGGCATTCAGCACCCGCTCCCATTCTTTCAACACATCCGCCATCACCTTATCAAACGGTTGGGTGGGCAAATACTCCTGAGCCCGCTCTAAATACATGCGCTGAATTTCCAAACCAGTCAGCTCCCGTCCATCATCTAACTTCACGCATTTCTTTAACGTGGGGTCGCGGGAAATTTCACGAATGGCTTTCACGGGATCTTCTAATTCAATGCTGGAAAGGAAAAAACCGTCTTCAATCATGGACAAAACCAAGGCGGCGGTCCCAACCTTGAGATAAATAGAAAACTCGGACATATTCGAATCGCCCAGAATGATGTGAAGCCGTCGGAAGCGTTCAGCATCCGCATGAGGTTCATCTCGTGTATTGATGATACTTCGAGACGAGGTCGTCGATGAGGACGTTTTTTCATGGATGTGTTGCGCCCGCTGGGAAATAAAGTATTGCGGCTTACCGGAAATCTTGAGGACTTTTCCAGATCCGGAAAAAATCTGGCGTGTCACAAAAAAGGGAATGAGCTGCTCCGCGACTTTCCAAAAATCCACGTCTCGCCGCATGAGGAAATTCTCATGACACCCGTACGTATTCCCCAAGGAATCCGTATTATTTTTGAAAAGAAAAATGTCGCCGGACAGACCCTCTTCACGGAGACGTTCCTCGGCAGCAGGCAGGCATGATTCCAGGATCCGTTCGCCGGCCTTTTCATGGACGAGGAGCTCGAAAATGTCATCACATTCTGGAGTGGCGTATTCAGGATGGCAGCCGGTGTCTTGATAAAACCGCGCACCGTTCGTTAAGAACGCATTGGAAGGCCAGCTATTGGGAATGAGCCCCTCAAAGATATACCCAAGAATCTTCTCAATAGGCAGATACACCCGCCCATTGGGAGAAAACGTGAGACCGTATTCACACTCAAGACCATAAATTCGTTTCATCATGGATGACACCTATTAAGGAAGCATACACCTCAGCTTCCCTGACCTTCAACTGATGTAGCCCAAGCAATACGGTAAACGAAGGATTTTGTTAGGAAAGAAGAGAAGAGAATTCGTCTTGGGAAAGACGTCTGAATTTCCGACCGGGACGAAGGCGGTCGAGCAGCGCAACCTCTAAACCATTAGGAGCCACATCTTGCTCGGAAACCGTCTTTAACGCATTCACACAATGTTTCAGCGCCGACTTTATGTCCAGGAGCTGATCGCCGGCACCTTGCTGCAAGGCCGCAAGCAACGCTTCTGAACGCCCCCCGATTGCCACGAATGAGCGCTCGTGGAAAATCGTGCCATCAAAGACGATCCGGAAGAATTCATTCTCACCGGGTTGTTCTCCCACCTGAGCCAACAGAATTTCCACTTCAAAGGGTTTCATTTCTTGACTGAAAATTGTTCCGAGTGTTTGGGAATACCCATTCGCGAGCGATCGTGCGGTGACGTCTTCACGGCTATACATAAACCCTTTTAAGTCCGCATGTTGAATGCCGGCTTTTCGCAAATGTTCAAATTCACTATATTTTCCTGCTCCGGAAAACGCGATGTTGTCATAAATTTCCGAGACTTTGAATAACGACGTGCTGGGATTATCGGCCACAAACAGCACCCCGTCTTGGTATTCCATGGCAATAACCGAACGGCCTTTGGCAATACCCTTCTTGGCATACTCAGCCTTATCCTGCATGAGTTGTTCGGGAGACACATAGTAGGGCATTGACATGATTAATCCTGCCTAGCTCTGACCCGAGCCAGTTCGTCGCACATGGAAGCAATGCGAGGTTCTTCGACATCTCGGACACCGTCCTGGTCAACGAGTTTCATGGTTGGAAAAATCCGGCGTAAGATATCTGGGCCACCGGTTCCCACATCTTCTTCCGCAGCGCTGAACAGGGCTTGCAGCGCAAGCCGAATCGTGTCTTCCTCAGGAAGATTCCGTCGATATCGTTCTTTGATAGTGACTTTGGCGTCTTTGCCACCCGACCCAATCGAATGATAATCGGTCTCTTCGTATCTCCCACCCGTGACATCGTATTTAAAAATTCGACCCTTCCCGAGTTTCGTATCAAAGCCGACAAACAACGGGATAACCACGAGGCCTTGCATGACCATTGGCAAGTTGGCCTTAACCATCTGGCCTAATCGATTGGCTTTTCCCACACAGGACAACTGCACCCCGTCGATTTTTTCGTAATGTTCTAATTCAACACTGAACAGCTTGGCCATTTCGATGCAGGGTCCGGCTGCGCCGGCAATCGCCATCGCGGAATGGCTATCAGTTTTAAACACCTTCTCCATGGTACGGGTGGCAAGTTGATACCCTTCCGTTGCTTGCCGATCACCGGCAATCAATACACCTTGATCATATTTGATCCCCAGAACAGTGGTACCATGCATGATCGAGGCCAGATACCCACGCTGAACGTCTTCCGCGGATACCGGAGCCGGCAACGACCCACCCCAGCGCGCTGCTGGAGTTAATTCCGGTCGAGTGTGCAACAGGTAGTCAAAAAAACTCGAACATTGTACATGTGGTAACTGCAATGATTTCATCCATTCCATAATAAAAACGCTCAACAAGAATATAATTGTCGATGGAGAAGTTAGTGCTCAAAGGCAGACAACTTCGCGAGCAATTCCTCCACCGTTTCGACCCCCTCCATTAACTCATTGGTCAATTCACGTGTGCCACGGGTGGGATCCATCAAGGGAACCCGTTTAATCGTGGTGTTCCCCATATCAAACAACACCGAGGTCCAACTCATGCCATAAATGTGTTTTGGAAATTTCTGCAGACACAGTCCTCGAAAATAGGCTCGTGACCCATTTGGCGCGACATGCTCAGCCTGAGAAATTTCTTCATCGTGAAGCAAACGCTCGATCCGGTTTCCTCGCTCCAAGGTAAAGTACAGACCTTTGTCCGGGCGGATATCGTGATACTGAAGATCCATGAGCGCGGCTCGAGGATCATCCCAGCCACAACCTTTTCGATCGATGTAGGATTCAATCATCTGTCGCTTGGCCACCCAGTCAAGTTCCCGGCCAAGCAACATGGGATCTTTCTCCAAGGTATTCAAGACAGACTCCCAGCGAACCATCACATCCTTTGTCGCCGGGCTGAAATCACGACAAGCGTAAAAATCATGCGCAGCTTTTAAAAACTCCCGTTGCATAGCAATCGCCGTAGTCATGTGGCCATTGCTGAGTTTGACATCACGTGTCACGGAAAGGTCTCGTGATACAGCCTTGATGGCAGCCACAGGATCGTCCAACACAATCTTGGGCAATGCCGCGCCTTCTTCCAACATATGCATGACAATCGCCGTGGTCCCGACTTTTAGATAGGTGGAAATTTCTGCCATGTTGGCATCACCCACAATGACGTGAATACGACGAAATCGTGAGGGATCGCCATGCGGTTCATCGCGAGTATTCACAATGGGCCGACTCACCATGGTATTGAGATCAACCAAACACTCAAAGAAATCCGACCGTTGAGCAATCTGATAATCCACGGGAGTCGTGCCGTTCTCCGCGCCCACTTTTCCAGCTCCCGCATAAATCTGACGACTCACAAAAAACGGCAGCAACGTTTTGATAATCGCATCAAACGGCACGGTGCGCGCTAACAGGTAGTTTTCATGATAGCCGTAACTATTCCCCTTGCCATCGGAATTGTTTTTGTACAACACATAGCGAGCTTCACCGGCTGCCCGATTCATCAGGTCTAAACTCTGGGCAGCAATACGTTCCCCAGCGCGCTCGTACGCAACCAGTTCACGAGGATTGCTGCACTCCGGCGTGGAATACTCAGGATGCGCGCCATCCACATACCAACGTCCACCATTGGCCAGAATTTTATTTAATTGCCGATTATAGTCAGGCCCAGGCCGTTCACGTTCACCTTCGATTTCAAACCCACGGGCATCAAGTAGCGGATTTTCGTTTTCATAATCCCACAGGGCTTGCGGAACGGGAAGCGAAGGGTAGAAGCTTACGAGCCGGAGAGAATTCGCGACAGGATCGGACAGTGACGCATGGCGAGAAGCAATGCCAAATTCGGTTTCTGTTCCAAGGATTCGATACAAGGGAACCTCATTCGCACATGAAAGTTTAGGAGCCTGTCCGAGATTAAAAATAATGTCCGGCGCTAATCGTTTCAATCTCTCGGGATTCATCTGACCCCGGCGTTAAGGTCCGAACATGGATAATCTTCTCACCCTTTTTCCCGGCAAGGCGCGCCCAGTCGTCAGGATTGGTCGTGTTGGGGAGATCTTCATGGGCTTTAAACTCATCACGGATAGCCCGCAGAAAATCTTCTTCCTTCAGACCTTTCTCTCCACTAGCAATCGCTCGTTTGACCGCGGATGTTTTGGCACGCGACACGACCCCTTCAATCAGCGCTCCACTGGAGAAATCCTTGAAGTAGAGCGTTTCCTTTTCTCCATTCGCATAGCTGACTTCGAGATAGCGATTGTCTTCGGACAGCGCATACATCGATTCCACGACCACTTCGATCAAACGCTCGACAATCTTGTTCCGATCGCCGTCAGATCGATCAACTTCTTCCTTGGCAAACGGAAGATCGCTCGTCAGGTATTTAGCGAAGATATCCTTGGCGCCTTTTTTATCGGGTCTCGGAATTTTCACCTTCACATCCAAACGACCGGATCTGAGCACGGCGGGATCAATTAAGTCCTGACGGTTACTGGCGCCAATCACGATCACATTTTGCAATCGCTCCACCCCGTCTATTTCAGCCAAAAATTGAGGGACAATGGTGGACTCAATATCCGACGAAATCCCCGACCCCCTTGTGCGAAACAAGGCATCCATTTCATCAAAAAAGATAATCACCGGATTCCCCGTGGCGGCTTTCTCGCGAGCTTTCGCAAAGACTTCTCGAATTTGTCGTTCGGACTCGCCGACATACTTATTCAACAGCTCGGGTCCCTTGACATGAAGGAAGAAACTGCGCACCTCCTTGCCAGATAGGTGTTTCAGCTTTTTGGCAATGGAATTCGCCACCGCCTTAGCAATCATGGTCTTCCCACAACCCGGCGGCCCATACAGCAACACGCCTTTCGGTGGGTTGAGTTTATGTTCCAAAAAGAGCTCGGGGTAGAGAAACGGCAACTCGACGGCATCCGTCACTTGTTCCACTTCCTTCTCCAACCCACCGACATCATTATACTCGATGTCCGGCACTTCTTCGATCACGAGTTCTTCGATTTCCGATTTGGGAATTTTTTCGATCACATATCCGGATCGAGCATCAAAGAGAAGATGGTCGCCAACGCTTAATCGCTCTTCCAACAGTGGCTCGCCCAACTCCACCACCCGTTCTTCATCATGATGCAACTGCACCAGCACTCGAATATCATCAAGGCGATCTTTTAAGCGAACCACTTGTCCCTGTGGATCAAACCCACGGACTTCAATAATATTCAGAGCCTCATTCAGAATGACTTCTTGTCCCTTGCGTAACCTCTCACCTGCAATCGACCCATGCACATTCACACGCATCTTGCGCCCGGAGACATACACATTGGCAGTCCGATCTTCATTGAAACTGCAAAACAAGGCATACGACGATGGGGGGGCTGTCAGTTTTTCAATCTCGGTTCGGAGAGACTCAATCTGGGTTTTGGCATCCTGGAGGGTGGCAGCCAATTTGTCATTGTGCTTTTGCGACTGCTGTAGCTTGATCCGAGTATCATAGAGTTGACGAGTTTCAGTCTCCAACGATTGGAGTTCACTCTGCAACTTTTCAATCTCGCGGGTATAATCTTCGTGTTTTCGAAATCCCATAAGTACTTTACCTAAGGATCATTTCGGATGAAACACTAAGGGAGAAGAACTCACAATACAGGCTAAATTTTTCTTGACGATTGATGCCAGCCTCAACAAAAGTCCCACTTTTAAAGGGCAAAACACATCAACATTTTTCTCAACGCCACCGAAAGGAATTCTAGCACTGGGTTTCGGAAAGAAGCAACAGGATGATTCATGAATTTGTCCTACGGAGGTACGCCAAGTTGCGTAGAATAGTTCTTGACGGATTCTATGGGCGAAGAAGATTGAAAGATGGATGAAATCACCGCGACACCATAGGCGCCCGCTTTCCGAATTTCTTTGACCCGCGACAGATCAATTCCGCCTATGGCAAAAATGGGAATCTGACAACGTCGATGGGCCTCTACAAGCACCGACAACCCTAAGGGCGTGCCATAGGCCCATTTTGAGGGCGTATCATACATCGGACCCAGCACCACAAAGTCAGCACCTTCTCGCTCACGTTGAACTGCTTCATCGGCAGAGTGAACCGAGACTCCAATCAATCGGTTTGGCCCTAAACATTCCCTAGCTTTTTGAACAGGAAGACTATTTCCTCGCAAGTGCACACCCTGCGCGCCTGTGGCCATGACGACATCGACACGATCGTTAATCAACAATGGCACTTGGTCGCGTTTGGCCCAACGAGAAAGTGTGCTTGCCAATTTCAACAAGGTCCGAGTAGGAAGGTCCCTTTCTCGAAGTTGGAGCATCAGGCCTCCTTGAGAGATCAGAGGCTCCAACACCTGGAGAAAATGTTCCTCACCAATTTGATGACGATCCGTTACGACATAGAGAGAAGGAAGGTGGTAGGCAGCCATGAGGGAACAACCAGCTTGGTAATGAGAAAAACGTGATGCGTGATACGTTAAAAAGTTCCTCCCGCTTCACGCTTCACGACTTTCTACAGCATACCTTCAATCGTCGTACTCGCCGTGGCATAGAGTTTCCGAGGAATACGCCCTGCGCGATATGCAAGCCGGCCAGCATCAACAGCATATTTCATGGCTTCAGCCATAACAATGGGATCTTGCGCACCGGCGATTGCGGTATTCATCAGCACGGCATCCGCTCCAAGCTCCATGGCCAAGGCCGCATCCGAAGCCGTGCCTACGCCAGCATCCACGATAACAGGGACTTTGACGGTTTCCAGAATGATTTTGAGATTGTAGGGATTCCGAATACCCAAACCCGATCCAATTGGAGCGGCCAACGGCATCACCGCAGGACAACCAATATCCACAAGTTTTTTCGCGACGATGGGATCATCATTGGTATAGGGCAAGACGATGAACCCTTCCCTAATAAGAATCTTCGCCGCTTCAATGAGACCTGCGGTATCAGGGAACAGCGTTTTCTCATCACCAATCACTTCAAGCTTCACGAGATCGGACACACCGGCAGCCCTTGCGAGCCTCGCATATCGCACCGCATCTTCAACGGTATAACAGCCAGCGGTGTTGGGGAGAATAGTATATTTCTTCGGGTCAATGTAATCCAAAAGATTCTCGGAATTGCGATCGGTGATATTCACCCTCCGGACGGCCACCGTCACCACATCAGCTCCCGAGGCCTCAATGGCTTTTTGTGTTTCGACAAAGTCTTTATACTTTCCTGTTCCTACCCATAAACGGGACTTGAACTCATGTCCAGCGATGGTTAAGCGATCATTGCTCATAAGATTCTCTATATCTATTGGTTAAATAACTCAGGTGGATAGACTGAAGGAGGAAGGCTTTTAGTCGAAACGGAGAAGGTCTAAAATGGCTTGATCCCAGCGTTACGTGATGCGTGATAGCCTTCAGCCTAAATACCTGAGTAGTTAAGGCCACTATCAAAACCTTCCGACCCTCCTCCGATAAAACTCATGACTTCGACTCGATCACCGTCTTGTAACAGTCTGGTCTCAAACACACCTTTATCCATTATTTCCATATTGACTTCCACGGCCACCTGATCCACACGAATCTCTAATTGAAGCAAGAGAGCCGCGACCGACATTCCTGCTTGAATATCATGCTGTTCCCCATTCAACTGAATCGTCATTTTGCAATACGATTGATCGGGTAAGTAAGGACCCAAGGATCACATAAATGCCATCCTACGAGACCCCGGAAATGCTTGTCAATGTAGGAGAGGGCATGCTCAAAGCGCTCAATTCGAATCAATCCAGGAAGGCCATAGCAATCCCAATCAACCAGAGCTATAATCCCTCTTCAATATCATCTATTCTTTCACGCCGTGGCCATGTATCAGAACAACAATACCGTCGCGAACATTTTCCTAACCATGGCGGAACGCCTGCAAAAAGACGGCGCCAATCCTTTTCGCATACGCGCCTATCGACGAGCCTCGGCTACACTGAGTGGGCTTGATGAAGATATTGCCTCGATTGCACAACGAGGAGACGTGGACTCGCTTCCAGGTATCGGGAAAGACTTAAGCGCGAAGATTCGGGAATACCTGACGACCGGAACCATTCGAGCCTATGAAGACCTGAGCACGCCTCTGCCGAAATTCGCCAAACAATGGCTGCAACTTCCCGGGTTTTCTGAACCCATTGTCAACGATTTATACTTTCGCCTAGGGATTCGCTCCCTTGATGACCTGGAAGCCCTGGCCTCTTCCCATTTACTCCGAACCCGACCAGGCATCACGGCACCCACGGAAGAACTGCTGGAGGCCATACAATCACTCCGCGGATAGGACCGTTGAATAATTGAAAGGTTTTCTTAATGCCGTTCACATATGACCCATGGTATGAAACACAAAGAGCAACAGGGGATGTTCAAAAAGGTGCGCTCAGCAAGGCCGCAGGCCCTTTGACGCGCGGAGCGTACTCATAGTACGTGAGCACGACAAAGGGCCGAGAACGCCGCTGACGCCCTTTTTCAACATTCCCTGAATTCGCCTCTACTGATTGACCTACAGACAGGTCCTTGATAGGTTCGCTACCGATTCAATTGTTGTGAGGAATTTCTAAGGAAAAACCAAGAAAGGACACAAGCAACATGGCTGTTTCAGCATTTGTTCTCGTAGATGTCATCGGTAATCATACGAAGAGTGCCTTCCAAACCATTACTCGCATTCCAGGGGTCAAACACGTCTATGCCATCACGGGCCCTTTCGACCTCATCGTAGATATCGAAGCTGAAACGATGGAAGAATTAAACGATTTAGTGTTATCCCGAATGCGCAGTGTGGACGGCGTTAGGAAAACCACGACTGCCATTGTCTTAAAAGTCTGAACAACCCCTCCAAGAAACCACCGTCACATTCCGACTGCTGAAAATCCGAGACGACACCTGAAAAGCCTGCGGGATACTCCAAACCTGTCCTGAGCTTTACCGAAGGAAGACCCAACAGGGCCTGCGGCAAGGAAGGAGACGCGCAGATTCTCCGTTGAGCATCCGAGCGCCTCGAGAACAAAGCTGGCGTGATTTTTCGCCCTTCCGCTAAAGGGGACGCAAATCCTTAAAGACTTTCCACGTCTTCAACAACTCAATCGCCTTTTGAAGTTGTGCGTCCTTCTTCATGAATTCCGCTTCCCGAGCTTTCAAATCTTTTTTCTTATCTTCCGGGGATTCGGCACCCTCTTGTTTCGCTGGATCGGAGACAACAGCAGCCTGTTCCCTCGGTTTCCCAGCCGCGAAAGACTCCGCTTCAGCCACGGTCCTTGGCGTGGGTTCAACCACAATATCTGGTTTCACGCCAACCTTGTGGATGGACTCGCCACGAGGGGTGAAATATTTGGCCGTCGTCAACCTGAGACCTGAACCATCCGAGAGCGGCAGGATCGTCTGTACCGAACCTTTGCCAAAAGTCGTTTTCCCGACAATCACCGCCTTCCCCCAATCCTGCATCGCCGCGGCAACAATTTCCGATGCACTCGCGGACCCCTGATTCACCAAGACAATCATCGGATATTCATAATGCTCGGACTGCATGCGGGCTCGATATTCATCTTTCCGCCCATCACGGCCTTTAATTGACACGACCAACTTGTCTGATTCGAGAAATTGTTCCGAGACACCTACCGCCGCGGACAACAAGCCTCCAGGATTATTCCTCAAGTCTAAAATCAAACCTTGAATATTGCTTTCTTTGAGCTCTGCTAATTTATCACCTAAGTCTTTTGCCGTGGATTCTTGGAATTGCGAAATCCTGACATATCCAATTCGTTCATCAAGCACCCGTGAACGAACGCTTTGAATCTTTATGGTATCACGAATCAGGGTAAACTGAAGCGGCGTTTTGGAACTTTCCCGTTCAACCGTCAACGTGACTTTGGTGCCTTTGGGCCCTCGCATTTTGTGGACGGCTTCCATCAGCGTCAGATCCTTCGTCGGAGTATCATCCACCTTCGTAATGATATCGCCGGACTCAATTCCCGCCGCATACGCCGGGGTATCTTCAATGGGCGCAATCACGGTAATGCGATGTTCCTTGACCCCAATTTGAATGCCCAATCCGCCAAACTCCCCACGGGTCTCGACCTGCATTTCTTTATACATGTCAGGGGTCATATACGAAGAATGCGGATCCAATGTCGCCAACATTCCCCGTACAGCGCCATAGACTAAATCTTTCGTGGGTGTATCTTCCACATAATGCTTCTTCACCTGGGTGAGTACCTCGGCAAAGATTTTCAGCTCCTCATAGGATTCGCTCGCATACCCAGTCTTCTCCCACCCCTTGCCGATTACGACGCCCAGCACCAGTGTTGCCATGACGACGAACCCAGTCATCCATACTGTCCAGAACCGTCCCTTCTCCATCATGTTCAATTCCAATCTTTTAGCGTTTAACCAACCACTTCTGCGGGTCAAGGGGTTGTATCCCTTTGCGCAATTCAAAGTATAAAATAGATTTATCAGTCAGACCAGATTCCCCAGTGTGACCCAAAACGTCTCCACTCGCAATATCATCGCCTTGGGTGACATCGAGCTTCGAAGCATGCGCATAGAACGAAAAAAATCCGTTGTGATGATCCAGAATCACCACCAGGCCATACCCTTTTAACCAATCCGCATATACGACATTCCCCCCAAATACCGCTTTAATGGCACTCCCATCGCGCGTTTGGATTTCAATGCCCTTTTTATTGACATAGGTATTAAACCGAGGATGTTTTTGGCGCCCAAACGAAGTCACGACAGGACCATCCGCCGGCCAGAGCAATTTCCCCTTTTTCAAAAGACTCACGGCACGGGTCTGACTGCGTGATGCAGTCTTTTCGCTACTCTTCCGCAATGTGTCAAGTAGCGACTCTTTTCGTTCTTCCGCACGCTGTAATGTAGAGAGCGCTTGTTCATGGGAACGAGTCTGACGCTTCAAACTCGTCAACATCACTTGTTTTTTCCCTTTAATCCCCTTCATCAATTTCAGGTTTTTCTCAATCCGCTGTTTATTGCGAAGCAGCGTGTGCCGTAGGCGGGCTTGGCGTTTTTTCAGCTCGCCAAACTGCGCCATGTCTGCTTCATACCGGGACAGCAGCTCGTGTTCCCAACTGGCCATCGTCGAGAGATAGGTGAGACGACGTTGAAACTGTGAATAGGAATCCGAGGACAGCAGCGGACGGAACCAGCCCCGATGTCCTTCTATGTACAATCGACGCAATCGTGTTTTCACGGCCTGTTCCCGTTGCTGTAAACTCGCGGCAAGCTGGCTGACTTTCCGATTCAATGTTTCCTGCTCTCGATCCGTCTTCCGAATCTCACGCCGGATGGCAGTATACTCTTTCCGTTTCTGATGCAGCTCTCGATCAAGCGTCTCAACGGACTGCAGAACCGTATCATGTCTCTTTTGGGTTTGTGCACGCTGTTGTTTGGTCTCTTGGATTTCCTGCTTCAGCTGCCGGAGTTTGCTGCGTTCCCGCTTGATTTTCTCCTGTAAGGACGGCTGTTTAGCCCATACAGGATCCAAGCCGTTCATGCCCCAAGACAACAACAACACACTTATTCCCAAAAAGAAGCTAGGCCGCATCGTTTCGGACCTTCATTAATCCACAAACCGACAGCACGCTACTTCCACATCCTAACAACATCCCGGACAAAACTAAAAACACTGACGTTTCGTGGGGGAAAAATGTCAACACGGATTCCAGCCCACTGAACCATCCCGATGCATTCAATTCTAATCGAAAAAATTCAAACATGCCTTTTAATAACACCAAGGCCAGCCCCCCTCCACACAACCCCAAAATCGCTCCTTCAATGACATAGGGTGTCGCGATGAATGATCCGGTCGCGCCAATGAGTCTCAATATCTCGATTTCCTCTTTTCGCGCATAAAACGAAAGCCGGACAGTATTCGCAATGATGGTAATGGTCGCCACCGCTAGGGTTACCCCAATAACGATGGCTCCAAATTCAAAGTAGCTAACAAGCAAGGCCAGCGTATCAATCCAATCCTGGCTGTAGCGGACTTGCTCCACCCCTGGAAATTGCTTGACTCGTTCCGTGAATGCTTCAATCGAATCAGCCTCTTGAAAGCCTGGTGCAATCTGCACGACAAAGGAGGCAGGCAGAGGATTCTCCTCCATCCCTTCCAGTAACGTAAATTCATCAGGAAATTGCTGAGAAAATTCTTTCAATGCATCTCCTTTAGACACAAAGGATAGCTCCCTCACCGCCTGTTCACTGTCCAACCGTTGACGAATCCCCTCGACCACCTGGACGGAGGCCTCCGGCTGAACATAGACCACCACTTCAATATCATGTTGAAGCGTCCCAGCGAGATTTTTCAGATTGTCATACAGCAACACGAACACACCGAAACATGAGATCGTGAAGGCTGTAGTGACAATACCAATTGTCACACTCGTCCGGTTGACGCGAAGACTGGTGAAGGCTTCTTGAATGAGATAGAGGAGGCGCCTCATGCCGTAGGACCTTTATCCGACACCAGTCGACCAGCGTGCAAATGCAGGACGCGTCCGTTCATTTTTTCAACAACGGTTTGATTGTGCGTGGCCAACAAGACAGTCGTGCCTCGTGCATGAATATTTTTGAACAACTCAACAATTTCGAGTGTGAGTTCGGTATCCAAATTTCCTGTTGGCTCGTCTGCCAAGAGGATAATGGGATGATTCACGATCGCCCGTGCAATACACACACGCTGCTGTTCCCCAGCCGACATCCGCCCTGTTTGACTGGCATGCTTATGACCCATGCCCACGGATTTCAAGGCCTCACCCACCTTTTTTTTTGACTCAGCCCGTGACACACCTTGAATGATCAGCGGCAGCACAACATTCTCAAAAACGGTTTTTTGGGGCAACAACTTAAAGTTTTGCAAGACAAACCCCATGGTTCGCCGCAGGTACGGAATGTCGGCCTCTCGCAGCCTGGCAATATTTCGATTTTGAACCAGGATTTGCCCCTCATCAGGAATTTCCGCGCCAAAAATTAATTTCAGAAAAGTGGTTTTGCCAGCCCCGCTCGGGCCTGTCAGTAATATGCTCTCACCCTTCTCGATTCGTACCGTGACATCATGAAGCGCCGTACACCGCTCAAAGAATTTCGAGACATGGAACAATTGAATCATCAGACTGGTATGTCACACAAACCATCTTGAATAATATTGCCGCGGGGTGGCACCTCAGAAGCCAGCAGCCCCTTTATAACTGTTAAAAAATCACAAAATTTCATCGTCTTGAATCACTCGATAAACCCTCAAGGGCAAGGGAGAATGTTCAAAAAGGTGCGTCCAGCAAGGCCGCAGGCCCTATGGCGCGCGGAGCGTACAGTAGTACGAGAGCACGACAAAGGGCCGAGAACGCTGCTGGCGCCCTTTTTCAACATTCTCCCCTACCATCGCAGATCATCACCCGGAAGTTCGAACGCATTCACGACGTGCTCCACATGGCCAACCTGTTCTGCATCACATTGGTACAACATGACATCAAATCGGGTTGGGCAGTTAGACAGTTGGTGGTACGCTAAGTATTGAGCGGCGAGATTGATCAGACGCTGTTGTTTGTGAGGCGTCACGGCATAGGACGCGCCACCAAAGTGATTGATCCTCCTGGCCTTGACTTCGATGAAGACAATCGTGCCATCTTTTTTCGCGATAATATCCAGCTCCCCATTGGGAAACCGGACATTGCGTCCTACAATACGATATCCGTGTTGGCGAAGATATTGTTCCGCAGCGACTTCGGCTTCCTTGCCAAAGACCTGAGACTGGGATGTCACACATCCTCCTGATGAGCCTGTAGAAGAGTCTTGATTGGTTGAAAACTACGCCGGTGCGCCGGACTCGGGCCAAATTTCCGAACCAAACGAAGATGCGCCGGTGTGGGATAACCCTTATGAAGGTGGAACTGATAATCCGGATATCGACGATGATAGTCCTGCATCAATCGATCACGAGACACTTTGGCAAGAATAGAAGCAGCGGCAATTGAAAGAGACAATTGATCCCCCTTCACCACCGCTCGTTGAGCCATGGCCACACCGGGTAACGAGGTGGCATCGATGAGTAAAAAATCAGGGACCACAGAAAGTTGGTCCAGCGCACGTCTCCAGGCAAGTCGTGTGGCTTCTAGAATATTGATTCTATCAATTTCCTGTTCTGTGGCAATCCCGACGGCCCAACCACGCGCCCGTTGTGTAATCGCTTCAAACAGGGTTTCTCGATTCTCGGGGCTGACCTGTTTGGAGTCATCCAACCCATCCAACTCAAATCGTCGAGGGAGAATGACGGCTGCACCAACCACTGGACCGGCTAAGGGTCCTCTGCCAGCCTCATCCAACCCAGCCACGCATCGATAGCCACAGACTCGAGCGTCTTCCTCAAACACCCAAGTAGGCCCATCTGCCGTCCTTGCGATGAACTCCCCTTCCACGATGTGCCCCTCCCAGCTTGGCGATAAGGGTTCGCGCAAGAATACCTTCCCCTGTTTGGGTGCTGAGACGCCTGTCTGGCAAGGCACGAGGACTGCGCATACTCCTCTGTATGGAAAGGACGAGCAACGCCGTCAGACGGGATGGATCGACGCCCAAACAGGGGAGGTATTCTTGCGCGAGCCCTAACACCGTCCACACAGAGGGCAAATTAATCAGAAGTCGAATCGTCTGTCGCGGGCGTTGCTTGTGCCGCAGCAGGAGCCACCTTGGCCACCGGTTTATTTTTTTTGATCCGCGAATATTCTCGCTCTGGAACCTTGGCCTTCTTTCCAATCTTATCGCGGAGGTAGTACAATTTTGCGCGTCGAACCTTCCCTTTGCGTATCACCTCAAGCCGGGCAATATTGGGAGAATTGACAGGAAAGATACGTTCCACACCCACATTGTGCGAAATTTTTCTGACGGTAAACGTCTCGGTGACTTTCCTCCCTTTTCGGGCGATCACCACGCCTTCAAACACCTGCACCCGTTCTTTTTCCCCTTCAACAACTTTGACATGCACCCGAACGCTATCGCCAATTTCAAATTCTGGCAGGGTATTTGTTGGAAACGTTTGTTCAAGTCGCTGCAGCCGATTCATGATCTGATTCCTCCCCCTAAACTTGCCCACATTCCTGTGATATTTCTACTAACAATCGTCGATCTTCATCCGTTAAGCATTCGTCCCGTAACACATCAGGACGCTTACAATAGGTATTTCGCAAAGATTCTTTTCTCCGCCAAAGACGAATCGCTGCGTGATTGCCGGATAACAACACGTCCGGCACACTATATCCACGTACGCCTTCCGGCCTCGTGTAATGCGGAAAATCTAATAACGCATCTACAAACGAATCGTGTTCCACGGATGCGGGATTGCCCACGACTCCGGGGACTAACCGTGCCGCGGCATCAATCATGACCATGGCCGGCAACTCCCCACCAGTTAACACATAATCACCGATGGAAATTTCTTCAGGCTCCAACCGAGTCAGAACCCGTTCATCGACACCCTCATAGTGGCCACAGATCCACACCAACCGCCTCGACTCACGACTGAAATCCATGGCCAATTGATGCGAAAACGGCACTCCCTGCGGAGAGGGAAACAACAAACGTAATTCTTGTCCTTCAGCTCGCAGGGCATCGATGACTCGAAAAATTGGCTCGGCCTTCATCACCATGCCGCTTCCACCGCCATAGGGGGCATCATCAGCAATGCGGTGCCGATCCTCGATGTAGTCTCGAATATTATGTGCCTGAATCCGAACCCGACCGCTCTCCTGAGCACGTTTCAGAATACTCTGCGTCGCAATGCCTTCGATCAACTCAGGGAATAATGTGAGGACATCACACCACATCGTCGCCAGACCATTCTTCTTTTGATACCACCGTCATCTCTTGGCCAGGAATATCAATCTTGGTAATCCATTTCTTCGAGGCAGGCAAGATCCATTCCCGACCCTGCCCTCGGATCACGAATAAATGCTGAACCGGCGTTTCGATCACTTCCTCCAACACGCCTAACAGGTCACCCGATTCCTCTTTGACTGTCAGCCCAATCAGTTCAAACTGATAATGATGGCCTTCAGGCGCTGGTGGCACGGAACCTTGAGGAATTTTTATCCAGGCCCCACGATACGCTTTGACTTCTTCAGGGGTGGAAAAGGCCGCAAAACGCAACAGGTAGGATCGTCCATCGTAATGAACATCCGTCACCTCAGTGACCAGAGAATGACCCGAGGCAGTTTCTAGCGTCACCTCGCGTAGGTTTTCCAATCGCTTCGGGACATCCGTGAGGGAAAGCACTCGCACCTGCCCGCGCACCCCAAACGGCTTCACAATTTTCCCAACCGTCACGAATTCTGTTTCAGACATCACGTCACAATTGACAGCGGGCATTCCATGAATTCCGTATTAAGGGTTCGCGCGAACCCTAATGGGGTTGCCTCCCAATATCATAAGGCACTCCCAACATGGTGGAAAGGGTCACCTAGATGAGAGGAAGAAAGCGAAGTTATGACTTCTTTCGAGAATCTTCAAAGGTTTTCCAAATGCCCGCCCGCCGCAACAGCGTGCGCACCGTCACCGATGGTTGTGCACCCTTTTGCAACCAATCCAACACCCGTTCGGCTTTCAACTCGGTGACAGCAGGATCCTTCAACGGATCATACGTCCCTAGCACTTCAAGCGCACGACCATCCCGTCGCCTCCTCGAATCCACCGCTACCACTCGATAAAATGGTCGTTTGTGTCGTCCCATTCGACTTAATCGTAAATGTACTGCCACTAGCTGTCTCCTCCTATTCTGAATAGTCTATTCTTCCCAAAGCTGAATAGTATACTCTGTTTGGTGTGAAAAGATAAACTCATCGGGATTGGATCGCTCGAATGAGCTTTCCGCGCCTTTTCAACTTACCAAGTTTACCTGGTTTACCCTTCCCGCCAACCAGGGACTTCATCATCGTCCGAGCGCCTAAAAATTGCTTAATGAGCCTGTTAATCTCCTGGACAGACGTCCCGCTTCCTTTGGCGATGCGCTTCTTCCGGTTACCATTGATGATCGTGTGATCCCGACGCTCTTTGGTGGTCATGGAGTCAATAATGGCCACCACACGGCTCATTTCCTTTTCAGGCAGTCCCTGTTGTGATGCCCCCTTCACCATGGCTTTGAGCTTCTCCCCACCAGGGAGCATGCCCATTATTTGTTCCATGGACCCCAACTTGTTCACCTGTTTAATCTGATCCCGAAAGTCCTCTAGGGTAAGGGTATTGCTGGAGACCTTTCGCTGGAGGGCTTCCGCCTCCTCTTTTGAGAAGGCTTCCTGGGCCTTTTCGATGAGTGACAACACATCGCCCATTCCCAAGATGCGCGAGGCCATGCGATCCGGGTGAAAGAGCTCCAAGGCATCGGATTTTTCCCCCACCCCCAAATATTTAATGGGCTTACCGGTCGCCGCTCGAATAGACAGAACAGCACCCCCGCGGGCGTCACCTTCAATTTTGGTTAAAATCACCCCTGTGATCCCGACACGCTGATCAAACTGCTGGGCCACATTCACGGCTTCCTGGCCAGTCATGGAATCCGCGATCAATAAAATTTCCTGCGGTGTGACCGCGGCTTTGATATCCACCAACTCCTGCATGAGTTCATCGTCTACCTGAAGCCGGCCACCGGTATCCAACACCACAACGTCATAACCATGATCGCGACCTCGGGCCACACCCTCTGTGCAGAACTGGGTAACCTGTGCTCGATCAACCAGACCCCCTTCTGCTTGCCCTTCTACTCGATGAACCGGCACATCCAAATCAGCACCCAGCGAGGCCAATTGATCCGCGGCAGCAGGGCGCCGAGGATCAGCTGCAACCAGTAATACTCGTTTTCCTTGTTGCTTGAATAGATGGGCCAGTTTGCCGCACGTGGTCGTCTTCCCCGCACCCTGCAACCCAACCATCATGATCACGGTGGGAGGCTGAGATGAAAGCGCCAGACCAGAATGTTCATGGCCCATCAGGTCCCGCAATTCTTCCCAGACGATTTTGACAACCTGTTGACCAGGATTGAGACTGCCTAAAACCTCACGCCCAATAGCTTTTTCCTGGACACGGCCAATAAAGTCCTTCACAATCTTGAAATTGACATCAGCCTCCAGAAGCGCAAGACGGACTTCCTGCAATGCCTCGGTAACATCCTGCTCCCGCAGAACGCCCGGTCCCCGGATCTTTTTGAGGACTTTGTCAATTTTTTCTGTGAGCACGGAAAACATCAGATCTAACTCCTAACCATTGGAAAAATATACGAAATTCCGCCGAAGTGTAGACAACGCCTAAACAATCTGTCAAGGTTACCCTTAGGTATTACTTTCTTGACTTAAGGCTCGGATTGCCGTAATTTTCCTAGTAGTTTACCCTTATATCAGCATCGAGTCCGGCCCATCACTAAACAACGATAGAAGGAGCAGTTGTGAAAAAATCAGGGTGGACCTTACTAGGGTTCATTTTTATTGGCGGCTTGTTGGGCGGAGTCCTTGGGGAAATCCTCCGAGTATTCGCCCCGGCAGGGGTCATTCAAGATATCTTCGCACGGTCCGTTTCCACAGGACTTGAGCCTCCGTTCACCGTCGATTTCGTTCTCATCAAGATCACACTAGGCTTCATTTTCAAGATCAACCTCCTCACACTGTTAGGGATATTTTTCGGCATTTACCTCTACAAAAATATCTGACCGTAACCCTTCCGATTCACCGTTCGCCCTGATCCCTTAGAGATCACACAAAATCACTCACTAGCAGGCATTCAATTTCCTTAACCTTTTTCAGACCCTTATCGTTCCCTATAAAGCCGGTGGCCTGAAAGCCGATGGCTGTGGCAAGCTGAATGGCATCTGGCGTACTCAGGTTGTAGCGGGCGCGAAGTTCCGCCGCCCGGTCGGCTACCTCCAGTGATACAGGC